>ENA-UOIY01000130-UOIY01000130.1-human-gut-metagenome-genome-assembly--contig:-P114-NODE-130-length-122680-cov-10.436852_pt1 | contig 122680 bp, 102 predicted proteins | sample MGYA00242335_ERZ723882 | MGnify/ENA metagenome assembly ERZ723882 | reverse complement strand
CCACTAAAACAAGGATTAAGACTGGAGCAAAGAAATATTATTAATTTCTTTGATTGTTGCCTCAGAGAGCATATTCCACTAAAACAAGGATTAAGACGTCTGGAATAAGACCCTCAGTATCAAAAGGGTCTACTCAGAGAGCATATTCCACTAAAACAAGGATTAAGACTTCCCTGGTAGGTCTTACCATACTGTGACAAAAGTCCCACTCAGAGAGCATATTCCACTAAAACAAGGATTAAGACATAAGGTTAAATGTTTCCATAATTGTTTGGTTTCTCAGAGAGCATATTCCACTAAAACAAGGATTAAGACTTCTCGCATTCGACAGTAACTAGTCCCTGTCTTGCCAGCTCAGAGAGCATATTCCACTAAAACAAGGATTAAGACAGTGGACGACGATCCTGTCCGAACTGCGGACGATCTCAGAGAGCATATTCCACTAAAACAAGGATTAAGACTCCTGTAAGTATTGCCACATCTTCAAGTGTGAGTGCTCAGAGAGCATATTCCACTAAAACAAGGACTAAGACAGAAAATTTCTCCCCTTTGGTGAAATTTAGTCCTCTCAGAGAGCATATTCCACTAAAACAAGGATTAAGACATTGGATGCTGCACCCTTATAGCCCGAATTGGTTGCCTCAGAGAGCATATTCCACTAAAACAAAGAAAATACCCGATTCGTAATGAATCGGGAAAAGGGCAATATGTCTTTACTTCTACTTTAAATAAAAGAGCCGTGACCAGCGTGGGCGGAAAACCTCAACCTAAAGGTACCAGAGGCTACGACGTTGTAAATTATATTTATCGTGCGGCCACGTGTTTCCATAAGAATCAGTAGCTCCTTTAAATTTGAAATAAAGATAGAAAGGCTTTTCTGTGCTTTTATACGAAAAACCTTTATACGCAATGCTATTCGCGACCTCTTTACCAGTCATTCCATGAAAAATCAAATAATTATGTATTGACGACCTTGGCTGGTAACATTTGGATTCGATAGCCACAACATCGCCCATTGTCTCTGTCGAGTAGGCTAAGTCACGCAGACCAGCATTGAAAACCCAATCTCCGTCGGCATCCTTCGTCAGATTAGATGTGTGAGCGAACATGATATTGTAGTTAGCTTTATTTGTGTACGCACAAAGAATCGATACATCTCCATTTTTCATAAGACTGCCGGCACCACTATCGCTGAAGTATTCGAAAAAGGCATAATTCTCTAGATTTTTCACATCAATCGTACTGTAGAACGGAACTTTTCTGACGATATTGCCATCAGTGAATCTGATATTGAATGCCCCGGCAGCTGTTTTCCAAGTCAATTTGTAGTGATAATAATACTGCTGCAACACGACCCTATTATTCTGTCTGAGGGCTGAACCATTGCTCAGGTACTCAATATCTATTTTCAGTCGACCGGAATTCATGTTCTGGTCTGCACCGGAAAGCTGCCAAGGATTAATCTGTTTATTACCATAATACAGATAGAGTTTTATCTCATTATTGGTGGATGTTCCTGTCCACGGAATATAATTTGTCACAGATACGCCATCCGTCATACTCTGAGGCCCCTTATCAGATATTGAGAACCTACAGTCTGCTAAAGAATACTTGTGCTTCAAGTTATATTCTAATTTCTTCAAGCCGGATTTGTCTGTAACTGTAAGTTTGGAAGACCCCGAATAGCTGTACGCTGTAGGGCGATAGGTTATAGTATTATAGTATTCCGGGTTGTTCTGATCCCATACACCAGAGTACTTTGCATCTTCAACTGTCCATTTGCCTCTATAATCGGAATTCGAGAGCTTTAAATTATAGTCATGACCGATAAGGAGTTCATCACCATCTTTGAGCCGCGTGCCGTCTTCATACATCACATAGATGTCGTTAGGGAAAACCTGCTCCGTCACATTGACCGTAAATGACATTGATTTGCCTGTCTGGTCCGTCACTTTTATGGTAACAGGGCCGGTCTTGTCCGTGGTCGTCACTTTGGCATATTGTGACCAATACACATCTCCAGAATGCTTCAACGTGAGGGCATTTCCGCTCTCGACACTCCACTTGACCTGATATCCTTCATCTACGTAGAAATACGCGCTGGTGTTCATGTCCATTCTGTAGGTGCCGCCGTTTCTTATAGTAGTGGATTTCGGCCTGCGCACAATCAGTTCTCCAGGGAAGCCTTTAGCCTCTCTTGTCAATTTGAACTGTAATTTCCTCTCCGTATCGAACTTTTGGTCGTATGCAGTGACAGTTACGTCCGCAGTGCCGAATCCGTCGCCGTTATACAATGTATAAGCCGCACGCTTGTCGGTGGTCCCTATAGCCAGAGGCCGGAACTCCTTGCAGATGGACTCATTCGAGCAGGAAATGGTAACATCGCCGGATATGCTGATGTCCGGTCCGACGATGACAGTAATATCGGGATAGTAAGCAGGATCGTACGAATCGGAAGAAGGGTAGATCTGGTCCCAGATGACTTCATCTCCATCCTTCAGTATGATGGTCTTATGACTGCCGGCGGTGCGCTTATTATAACCGACAACCAGGCGGGAGTCTATATCTTTGATTGTGACCTGGACTGTTTTAGTGCCGGCTTTCTCAGATTTGACGGTTATAGTCGTATTCCCTTTTTTCAGACCGGTAAAGACCGCCTTCCCTTCATTGAAAGACAACGACAGATACTCCGAATCGTATTCCCAGTCAAGAGATGCGGCATTGGCCTTTTCCGGCTCTATGGTCATTTCCAATACGGTTTCATATCCTGTATACAGGAACAATGTCTCCGGCACGGTAAAGGATGTTACCGGAACAGGCTTCACCCTGACAGCGACTGTCGCTTGAGCGTTTCCGCATCTGGCCGTGATGGTGGCATCGCCCGGCGCATAGGCTATGACAGTTCCGTTCATCACGGTCGCCACGTCTTCATTGTCACTGCTCCATTCGACTATGGCCGTGTAGATTGCTTCTGAAGGTACGACGTCATATAGGATATAGGCACTGTCGCCCTGCAGCAGTTCCAGATATCCGCTGGCCGGCTCAACGATAAGAATCTCGGTTACAGTAAGGTCTGTCTTTTTCGCGTATTTTTTAATGATTATTTAAGTCGTTAAAGTCAACCGAGAATATCAATTATTCAAGTTTCTGTGTATAGAAGATTAGCGAGAAAAATGTAACTTTGCGACGAAATTGGAGTAAACATGATTATGATGACGGCATATATATTGGCAGCTTTGATTATAGGTTTTGTTGCCGGAGGAGCCATCTCCTGGGCAGTCTTTCATGGCAGACTTTCCGAGTCTAAGTCCAGGATTGATGTGCTTTTAGCGCAGAACGAGATGCAGAAGGCGGCGCGGGAGGATGACGAGCGTCACCATAAGGAGAGCCTTGAGGCCCAGGAAGCACGCTTCGCCCAGACTTTGGCAAAGGTGACGGCCGAACTCAAGGTCGCGACAGAGGATATGTTGAAACAACGGCAGAAGGAGTTTTCGCAGTCAAGCGCCGAGAACATCGGGCAGATAGTCGGACCTCTCAAGGACACCATCGACAGGATGAAGCAGGCCATGAACGACAGCACAATGAAGCAGACGGCAATGAGCGGGGAGATGAAGGCCGGCATCGAGAATATGATGAAAATGAGCGAGGCCGCCCGCAAGTCTGCCGATGAACTCGCCCGCGCATTCCGTCATGGCAACAAGGTGCAGGGCGACTGGGGAGAGGCTGTCCTTGATGAACTGCTGCAGTCTCAAGGACTTACGAGAGGCGTCCACTATGACGTGCAGGCAGTTCTTCGTGATGCTGACGGCAGGACTGTGCGTTCTGAAAGCGGCGGGACCCTTCGTCCGGATGTCATTCTGCATCTTGATCAGAACCGCGACGTCATCATAGACTCAAAAGTTTCCCTTTCCGCATTCATGGACTATGTGAACGCTTCGGACGAACAGGAACGCAGCCGGGCGCTTGCGGCCCATCTCGTCAGCTTGAACTCGCACGTCAAGGAACTTTCGGCGAAGGACTACTCTTCTTATGTAAAACCTCCGAAAGTCTGCATGAACTATGTAATCATGTTTGTTCCGAACACCGGTGCCCTCTGGACAGCGCTGAATGCTCAGCCGGACTTGTGGCGTCAGGCTATGGAAAAGAATGTGTTCATCGCCGATGAGCAGACGCTTTACGCCGCGCTACGCATAATAGATATGACATGGACGCAAATCAAGCAGGTGGAGAGTTACCAGAAGGTCTTTGCCCTTGCCGACGAAATGATGGACCGTGTCGGCCAGTTTATGAAAAAATATAGGGACATCGGAGATGCCTTGTCAAAAGCCCGGAAGCTCTACGACGAGGGCGGAAAGAAACTTGAGCCTTCCGGACAGAGCATACTCCAGACCTGCGCCAAACTTCAGCGTCTTGGAGCGAGTCAGAGCGCAAAGAATCCTCTGCCTCAACTTTCGGATGCGGCACTCTCTGAAGACAAACTCACGGCTGACGGCTCCATTGAGGAATAAATTGCTAACTTTGCAGGCTTAAAATTTAAATATATGGCACAGAAACCTTCCATACCTAAAGGAACAAGAGACTTCGGACCGGTCGAAATGGCCGGACGCAATTATATTTTCGACACAATACGTTCTGTATTCAGAACTTACGGATATGCGCCGATTGAGACTCCGTCGATGGAGAACCTTTCTACCCTGATGGGAAAATACGGAGAGGAGGGCGACAAACTTTTGTTCCGCATCCTGAATTCTGGAGATGCGTTCAACGGAATCGATTTCAAAGAATATGAGGTTGACCCGTCAGCCTCCGACAATCCGGAGAAAGGTCCTTTCTACAACTGCCGCGCGCTCACTAACCGCGTGTGTGAGAAGGGGTTGCGTTACGACCTCACTGTGCCGTTCGCGCGTTTTGTGGTCCAGCACCAAAATGAACTCTCCTTCCCGTTCAAGAGGTTCCAGATTCAGCCGGTGTGGCGTGCCGACCGTCCGCAGAAAGGGCGCTACCGCGAGTTTTATCAGTGCGATGCAGACGTCATCGGCTCCACCTCTCAACTCAATGAACTTGAACTTGTGCAGATTGTGGACAGGGTTTTCGGCCTGTTCGACGTGCGCGTGTGCATAAAGATTAACAACCGCAAGGTGCTTACGGGACTTGCCGAAATCTGTGGATTCCCGGACAAGGTCGTGGACATCACGGTTGCCATAGATAAGATTGACAAGATTGGACTTGAGGCAGTCGAGGCAGAGATGCTGGAGAAGGGACTGACGGAGACGGCGGTTAAGGTCATCGAGCCAGTGCTTCAGATGAGCGGCACGACTGCGGAGAAAATTGTCCTAATGCGTGCCCTGTTTGACGGAGGCTCGGCATCGGGGATTGTATCCGGCACCGGACTTCGTGGAATTGACGAATTGGAGGAACTGTTCGGCTACATTGATGCTGCCGGGATTTTGCAGCAGGTCGAGATCGACCTTTCGCTTGCCCGCGGCCTCAACTATTACACCGGGGCCATCTTTGAGGTGAAGGCGCTTGACTTTGCCATAGGGAGCATCTGCGGAGGAGGGCGTTACGACAACCTTACGGGAATATTCGGCCTTCCGGGCATGTCTGGCGTGGGAATTTCCTTTGGCGCCGATCGCATCTACGATGTGCTGAAGGGCTTGGACAAATTTCCTAAGGGCGTGACTGACAGTGCCAGGGTCCTTTTCGCGAACATGGGTACGGACGAGATTAAATATCTGCTTCCGGTTGTGAAGGCGCTTCGCGAGTCTGGCGTTGCCTGTGAAGTTTTCCCCGAGTCCGGCAAACTCAAGAAGCAGTTTGACTATGCCGACCGCCGGCACATTCCGTTCATCTCCATCTGCGGAGGCGACGAGGCCGCAGCGCAGAAGGTGAACTTCAAGAATCTGTCTACAGGGGAGCAGACCTCCTTTGACAGGACGGACATCGCTGGAATGATGTCGTTCCTTGGACTGTAGGGATGACTTTTTGTGCCTCGAACGGACGTTTTTCTTGAAAATATTGCAAAAAGTTCAATAAAAGTTTGCGGCATCAAAAAATTGTTGTACCTTTGCAATCCCATTCGGGAAAAGCGCATTTGAAGGGGCTTCCGGATGGACAGACAATAAGATTCCTGAATAGCTCAGTTGGTTAGAGCATCTGACTGTTAATCAGAGGGTCGCAGGTTCAAGTCCTGCTTCAGGAGCAACATCGCGGGGTAGAGCAGTTGGTAGCTCGTCGGGCTCATAACCCGGAGGCCGGAGGTTCGAGTCCTTCCCCCGCTACCAAGAAGAGGCATTGAAATCGAAATTTCAGTGCCTTTTTTGTTTCTTTTATTTTTTTCATATTTCTATAATGCTTAATTTTGTAGGTTAGGAAATTTAGGAGCGTCATTTTGCGCTCTTCAGAACCTCAAGACTGCCATTATGGACATTGACCTTCTTTCAAAAATGGTGTATGACCTGATTCTCGACAACGACAGAGTCGCGTTGCCGGGAGTGGGATGCTTTGTGGCCGAGATTGTGCCGGCGAGCTTCTCCGACAAGGGGTACACGATAAATCCTCCATATAGGAAGCTTTATTTCAGGAGCAAGCCGGACGACGGCGAACTGCTTGTGAAACTCTATGCGAAGTCTAACGGCGTCGCGGAAGAAGATGCCAGAAGGATTCTGACAGAGTTCCTTGCGGAGATGAGGGATATACTTTTTACCCGCAAGGTGATTGTTTTCCCAGGACTCGGGCGTCTTCGCGCCACGAGGGAGAACAATCTTTTCTTTGTCGCGGATGAGGCTCTTGACATCTATCCGGAGGGCTTCGGTCTTGAACCGCTGTCTCTGAAGACTCACAAGGAAACTGAACAGGAACTCTCTGCCACCATGGACGAGCTTGGGGACATTCTTGGTTCCGGTACGGTGGACGAGCCGGTTGCAGAGTCGGTTGCAGAGTCGGTTGCAGAGCCAGTCGCAGAGCCGTCTCCTGTTGCTGAGCCTGTTGCTGAGCCTGTCTCAGAGTCGTCTCCTGTTGCTGAGCCTGTTGCTGAGCCGGTTGTAGAGTCTGTTGCTGAGCCAGTCGCTGCGCCGGTCGCTGAGCCGGTGACCGGAGAGACGAGGAAAATGTCCCCCGGGAAAATCGTCCTCATAACTCTTGCCTCGCTTTTGGGTCTGGCTGCGGTCCTATTCGGCATTTTCGTACTGTTGGTCAACTGCTTCCCGGACTTCCTCGACTCGCTGCTCTACACGAAAGAAGAACTCTACATAATCAATTATAGGTTGTAAAGCGGAGAATCGATGTTTGAACTGATTTATCCGGTGGACCCGGCTCCCATATTGCCCTCCCTCACGGCAAACTCGCCTCGTGACGGGCGGCTTGACGGTGAGGTTTTCCCTGTCGTCGAGGAGAGCGGACTTGTGGTTGGCCGTGCTTCTCGCTCATATTGTCATGGTGGCTCACGCCTTCTGCATCCTGTGGTCCATCTTCACATAATAGACCACGAGGAGCGGATATATCTCCAGAAACGTTCGATGAAAAAGGACATCCAGCCCGGAAAATGGGACACCGCAGTCGGCGGGCATGTCGGCTATGGGGAGAGCCTCGTCGAGGCGTTGCTGAGGGAATCGATGGAAGAACTGCACCTGACGCGCTTCAATCCTGTGTACATCGGAACATATCCGTATGATTCCGAAAGGGAGCGTGAACTCGTCAACATATTCGCAGCTGTGGGCTCATTTGACATAAGTCCGGATCTTGACGAGGTCACGGACGGACGTTTCTGGACCATAGCCGAAATAGACGCTGCCATGGGAAAGAATGTCCTTACCCCTAACTTTGAAATGGAATTCGAAAGAATCCGGAACAAACTGCTGGCATTATTATAAGGAGATAAGTTAGAATACTTGCGAAACGCGAATAAATGGACAGAATATCGGTAATATACGAGAATGCCCCCGGAGCTGCAGACGAACTGCGCCGGATTGCCTCGGCGGTGAGAACGGAATATTTTCTTCTTTGCAACGAGAAATACCGCATCTCAGTGGTGCAGCACGCGCTTGAGCGCTTTGTGCAGATTGCGGACGCCACCGGAGCCGACATGCTCTACTCCGACTGCATCGAGAACGGGGCACGCCACCCTCTGATTGACTGTCAGATGGGCTCACTGCGAAACGACTTTGACTTCGGACCGGCGCTTTTGTTCCGCACATCTTCGTTCAGAAATGCCGTGGAATGTCAGATTGGCGAGGCAAACTACAGATATGCCGCACTTTATGATCTCCGCCTTCGCATGCGAAGCATCTTCCACATAAGGGAGTACCTATATGAATATGTCGAGGATGACTTGCGTCGAAGCGGCGAGAAACAGTTTGACTATGTCGCCCCGTCCAACCGTGAGGTGCAGAAAGAGATGGAAAAGGCCTGCACAGCCCATCTTAAACGTGTCGGGGCATGGCTTGACGGACCTCTCCCGGATGCCCCTGAACCGGACACCCCTGCACGTTTTGTGAGTGCACCCGGCAATACGGAGACTGTTGGCAACGCTCCGGAACAGACCGGATTTCCTGTTACTGCCTCTGTAATAATCCCAGTGTTCAATAGGGTCAAGACTGTCGGGGATGCTGTCCGGAGTGCCCTGTCGCAGCGGTGTGACTTCGATTTCAATGTCATTGTCATTGACAATCACTCCACCGACGGCACAACCGGCCTTTTGCAAAAGCTCTCCGCGGATGACCCGCGCCTCGTTCATATAATCCCGGAAGACATGAACCTTGGAATCGGTGGCTGTTGGAACGCAGCCATTGACAGTCCCTGCTGTGGACTCTATGCGGTCCAGCTTGACAGTGACGACATTTATTCCACTCCTGACACGCTCTCGAAAATCGTGGACGGCTTTCTCTCGCAACATTGCGCGATGCTCATCGGATCATACACGATTACTGACTTCGACCTGAATTCCATACCTCCCGGCCTTATCGACCACCGCGAGTGGACGGATGAGAACGGGCACAACAACGCCTTGAGAATCAACGGCCTCGGCGCACCGCGTGCGTTTCGGACCGACATACTGCGACGAATTCATTTTCCCAATACGAGCTATGGTGAGGACTATGCGGTAGGGCTGAAACTTTCCGGGCAGTACCGTATCGGCAGGATTTATGAATCCCTTTATTTTTGCCGCCGCTGGAGCGGAAACTCGGACGCTGCGCTGAGCATAGAGAGGCAGAACGTCAACAATCTCTACAAGGACAGCCTTCGCACGGTGGAACTTCTCTCGCGGATTAGGCGGAATGCACGTCGCGCTCCTGCGGCAGCCTTGACGGCGGAGGTATGAAGAACTGAATGAAAATGAGAGACAACAACGAAATACAGAAATTTGTCAACGATCAGCTCTCCTGCTGGCCGCTTGCCTGCGCAAACTTCAGGGCGCTCAAGAACGTAAAGACCAAGACTCTCAACATCGGAGGACTGGATGTTATCGTGCAGCATAACCCGGCGAGGATGATTTCTTCAGCGGCAAAGCTCGACAAGACTTCAGTCGCGAAGCGCCCCTGCTTCTTCTGCAACCGTTTCCCGGAACAGACTTACATCCGCTTCGAGGGACGCAAGGGCAAGAAATACGACATACTGCTCAATCCCTATCCGATTTTTCCGGATCATCTCGTGATTGCGAGCACAAGGCACTGCGACCAGTCCATCTGGAAGCGCTACATAGACATACTTGATCTTTCCAGAAAATATCAGGACTACACTTTCTTCTACAATGGTCCCCATTCCGGAGCCTCCGCACCTGACCACCACCATTTTCAGGCCGCTCCGAACGCTCTTATGCCTTTGGAGAACGATGTGCGGAGGATGCTTGCACAGGTGCGGGTCTCTTCAGTGAAGGATGAGGAACCCTCATCACCCGTTCCGGAGCTGACCTATCTAACATCGGTTCAGGATGCACAGCTCTTCCACTACAACAAGTTCGTGAACGGTGTCTTCGTCCTCCGCGCGGCGACCTCAAAATCAGCCGCAAAGATTTTCTACAGACTTCTCGACTGTGCCGACACTCCGCAGGGGGAGAGTGAACCGCTGTTCAATCTTATGTCGTGGTATGCCGATGGGGAGTACTGCTCGATAGTTGTGTTTCGTACCGCGCATCGTTCGCATTACTACTTCTCCGACGGTCCGGACCATCTTACGATGAGCCCCGGCTGTGCCGACATGGGAGGCTGCTTCATCGCCCCGGTGCCGGAGGACTTCGAGAAGCTTGACGCGAAGCTCCTTACGGAAATGCTGGATGAGGTGACCCTGAGCAAGGAGGCGCAGCACAAGATTGTCCGTCGTCTCACACGCACGCAGCCTCATATAAGCGTAGGCATAATGTCAGCGGAACGAATTGAGTTTCAGATGTATCCGGATGGGGGCGGCACACGAGTCGCAACCTATCGCGAGGGCAAGATCGACTATGACGGCGCTCTCTATGACGAACTTTTTTTCGAGGAACAGACCCCTTCGACATTCTTTGCCGAGCCGACATTTGAACTTCACGATGTCACAATAGGCAAGGGATTTCACTGGGAACGCCGTGAGACACAAAAGTTTGCAGGAGCTTTGAAAATCATCGTCGAGAACAACGAACTCACGGCAGTCAATGTGATCGGTGTCGAGGACTATCTTCTCAGCGTCATATCCTCCGAGATGAACCAGAATTCGCCGGAGGAGTTCCTGAAGGCCCACGCCGTGATATCCCGTTCATGGGTCATGGCTCAGCTCGCCCATCACGGGAAAATTGCCTGTGATGCCGCCGAACGGGAAAGTTTTCTGAAGTGCAGAAATATAGAGGAAGTTGTCACTTGGCTTGCGATGCACCGCCATTCCGTAGGGAATGAATCGCATGTTCCGGAAGCTCCGTCAGGTGAAACGGAATATACCCGATGGTACGACCGAAGTGATCACCGTAACTTTGATGTCTGCGCCGATGACCACTGCCAACGCTATCAGGGACTCACCAGAGCCACCGAGGTTTCTGTCCAAAAGGCCATTGACGCGACATGGGGGCAGGTCCTGACCTTCGGAGGTGAATTGTGCGACGCGCGTTTCTCGAAATGCTGTGGCGGGACTACAGAACTCTTCTCAACCTGCTGGGCGTCAGATGACAAGGCCTATCTTCCGGCATTGCCCGACACACCAGGACATCTTCCTCTCGATACGGCGAATGCCGATGGCACCATCGTTGTCCCGTTCTGCTCGCTTGCGGACAGTCCGCTTCTCGCGAGGGTCTTCAATAGCTACGACCGTGAAACCACTGACTTCTATCGTTGGACGCAGGTGTATGAACTCCGTGAACTTTCGGCTCTTGTACGCGAAAAGAGCGGTGTCGACATAGGTGAACTCACTGCCCTCGAACCTTTGGCGAAGGGGGCTTCCGGGAGGATATTCAGGCTTCGCGTGGTTGGGACAAAGAACAGTTTCATCGTCGGAAAGGAACTGGAAATTAGACGTATACTCTCCCCGTCACATCTAAGAAGCTCTGCCTTTGACGCCGAGTTCACATCCGATGGCAGGGTAATCCTCCGTGGCCTTGGCTGGGGGCATGGTGTGGGTCTGTGCCAGATCGGTGCGGCTGTCATGGCGGACAGGGGATATGGCTACAGGGCCATTCTCGAACATTATTATCCTGGCACTCAGGTTTCAGAATCGCTCTCGAAATGACGACAAAAAGTAAGAACATATCCCCGTGGCTTTGGGTGCCCACGCTCTATTTTGCAGAGGGCATACCCTATTTCGCCGTTAACAGCATATCAGTCACGATGTTCACGAAAATGGGCGTCAGCAACGGCACGATGGCTCTCTTCACGAGCCTTCTCTATCTCCCATGGGTGATAAAGCCGCTGTGGAGTCCCTTCATCGACATCATTCGCACCAAGCGATGGTGGGTCATGGCGATGCAGATATTGATGTCGGTCTGTTTCATTGTCCTCGCCCTGTCACTGCCTTCCAATGCCGGAACGCTTGCCGCGCACCGCGCTCCTGACGGGTCAGCCTCAATCTCGCTTTTCACTGTCACTCTGATAATATTCTGGATAATGGCATTCGCCAGCGCGACTCACGACATCGCAGCCGACGGATTCTACATGCTCGGTCTAACACCGGGTGAGCAGTCCCTGTTTGTCGGCATACGCAGCACTTTCTATCGTCTTGCCTCTGTCTTTGGACAGGGCGTCCTGGTTGTGATTGCCGGCATCCTTGAGACCCGCCTCGGCGATGTTCCAAAGTCGTGGTTCTGGACAATAGTTCTGACTGCCGCGATCTTCGCGCTTGTCACTCTGTGGCACAGTTTTGTGCTTCCGCGCCCGTTGTCAGACAGGTCAGCAACGGTTAGTTCTCGCGAGTTTTCATCCGGGCATTGCGGCAACTCGAATGGAAATGGAACAGGCTTTATATTCAGAGACTTCGGCAGAACATTCGTGACATTCTTCAAAAAGCCACGCGTCATTCCAGCTCTTGCCTTCCTGTTGCTCTACCGTCTTCCTGAGGCGTTCCTTATCAAGATGATGAACCCCTTCCTTCTCGCTCCTGCTGAGGATGGCGGGCTCGGGCTCACGACGACTCAAGTCGGTGCCGTCTATGGGACAGTCGGAGTCGTTGCCCTCACTGTGGGCGGCATACTGGGCGGAATGGCCGTCGCGAGATGGGGGCTCAAACGCTGCCTCTGGCCGATGGCGCTCTCTCTTGCGCTTCCGTGTCTTGCATTTGTCTGGCTCAGCATCGCGCAGCCCTCGTCGATTTGGGCCGTCGGAGTCTTCGTGTGTCTCGACCAGTTCGGATATGGGTTCGGATTCACGGCCTACATGCTCTACATGATATATTTCTCGCAGGGTGAATTCAAGACATCTCACTACTCTCTCTGCACAGCCTTCATGGCTCTGAGTATGATGCTGCCCGGAATGGTTGCGGGCTACCTCCAGGAGGCTCTTGGCTACACCGGCTTTTTCTGGGCAGTAGGCCTCTGCTGCCTTGTGACTGTTTTTGTGACAACATTCTTGAAAATAGAACCTGAATATGGTAAGAAATAAGAAGATATACGCCGTCCTCATCGCCGCATTCATCGCACTTTCATCGCAGATCCTTGTGGGACAGGAATATCCGGACTCGCTCACCGTTCCTGCGAAGGATTCGCCGGTTGCGGAGCCTGTTTGTATGAATGTCCATGCGCCATTGGTCCGGACAGGCATAGAGGTGCTCCGCGACCGTGGATTTGACGTTCTTCAGGGAAAACGCATAGGGCTCGTGACCAATCCGAGCGGTGTTGACAGCAACCTCAACTCTACGATAGACATTCTCTACGGCGCAGAAGGTGTGAAACTGGTCGCTCTCTACGGTCCGGAGCACGGCGTCCGTGGAGACAAGTATGCCGGAGATAAGGTGGGGGAAGAGACGGACCTCACCACGGGGCTTCCGGTCCATTCTCTCTATGGAGCATCACGCAAGCCGACTGCTAAGATGCTGGAGGGGCTTGATGCTGTAGTCTATGACATACAAGACATCGGTGTGCGCTCCTACACTTTCATCAGCACGCTTGGCCTTGTCATGGAGGCCTGTGGCGAACTCGGGATAGAGGTCATAGTGCTTGACCGTCCCAATCCTCTTGGCGGTCTCAAGGTTGAGGGCCCGCTCGTTCGTGACGGCTACCATTCGTTCATCAGCCAGTACAAGATACCTTATGTATATGGGCTCACCGTTGGAGAACTGGCCTTGATGCTCAATAGCGAGGGACTCAATTGCGGACAGCGCGGCACGCAGAAACCTGCTCGCTGCAACCTCACCGTCATTCCCATGGAGGGTTGGACACGGGATATGCTATACATCGAGACGCGCCTCCCGTGGGTGCTTCCGTCTCCGAACATCCCTTTCTGTGACACTCCGCAGTACTATGCCTCAGCAGGAATCGCGGGCGAACTCTCTAACTTCCTGCAGATTGGCATAGGCTATACCCTTCCGTTTCAGGTCTTTGCCGCGCAGTGGATTGACCCGGCGGCGCTCAAGGCTGAACTTGACAGCTATGACCTTCCCGGCGTTGCGTTCCGTACTATAGTCTACAAGCCGTTCTCCGGCTCTCAGGCTGGGAAACTTGTCAAGGGCGTACAATATTTTTTCACTGACTATGAGAAGGCCTCCATCACCGAGGTGCAATTCCGCGTCCTTCAGGCTATTGCAAGGCTCTATCCGGACCGCCGTGCATTCGAGGCTGCAACTGCTGTCGGCGCATTCGATAAGGTCTGTGGCACAAATTATGTCAGAGAGGCTTTTGGCCGTCGCTATGAGTTTGATGACATTTCGCAGTATTGGCATTCTGACGCGGAAAGATTCAGGGAAATGTCAAAGAAATATTGGCTCTACTGACAGCCGGTGGACACTATGTATAACCATGGAACATAATGCTTCGGGCATATATGTTTCCGCAAAAACTATTTTTATGAGAACATATCGTGCAGCAGTGGCGGCGATGCTCATCGCGCTGGCGGCATCCCAGACAAACGGATATGCCCAGAGCCGCCGTACATCGACATCTTCATCAACCGAAAGACAGTCTTCATCGTCCGCGAGGCGCTCGTCCTCTTCTGAAAGACAGTCCTCATCGTCTGCGAGACAATCTTCGTCAACAGCAAGGCAGTCTTCGTCGTCTGCGAGACAGTCCTCGTCAACGCCAAGGCAGTCTTCGTCGTCTGCGAGACGCAGCTCATCCGTAAGTTCTTCGACTTCGCGGAAAACTTCATCGTCAACCAACAGATCATCCGCGAGTCAGACATCAGTCTCAAGGCCATCATCCTCAGTGACGAACAGAAACGTTTCCGCATCGCAGGACAGAAGGACCGGAACAACCTCAGCGAGACAGAGCACGACGTCTTCAACACGTCAGAGCAGCTCCGCGGCAAGATCTTCATCATCAACAAGGCAGAGCGCATCTTCATCAGCGCGACAGACTCCGTCATCGGACAGGACGACTACCGTCGGACGCCAGACCACAACGCGCCAGTCTGCAGCTTCATCGTCTGTAAGGAAGGCAAAATCCCTTGACGGGAACAACGGAACATCTTCTGTCCGTAACGCCACTACGTCAGAAAGATCCTCTTCCGTGAGGAACCTGCCTCCGACAAGTGCGGCTGCTCGTGCAGACGGCGACCGCCCTGGAGGCAACGTCGGCAACAATCCGCGTCCTGATGACCACCACGGCAAGCCACAGCCTCCGCGCGACGACTTCCGCCCACAACATCCGCGTGACCGTGGCTACATAGATTTCGACCGCAGGCCGCCTCACCGCTTCTATGACCCGCATCACGACCACTGCTTCGGCTACAGGGTTCACACCCTCCCGGCCGGCTATTGGTATCGCGACTGGCACGGCGTCCGCTACTACTGCTACAACGACATCTACTACCGCTATATTGACGGGTGCTACATCGTTTGCCGTCCGCCTTTCGGCACTTCTCTGGCTGCCGCAATCGTGGCCGACGCGACATGGACTGCCGTTCGTATCAGCTACTACAACACGCTGAACAATACCTACGACAAGATTAACTCCAACAATGCCTACATCGCTGAGCAGAACGAACAGATTGCGCGCAACAACGCGCTTCTGGCGCAGCAGAATTCGACTCTTGCGGCCCAGGCGCAGTACATGCAGGCCCGTTCGAGCAACGCCTACCAGCTCGCGCTTGCAATGGGGCTTGTCCAGAGCTACGCGGCTGCCGGCACGGACTACTTCTGTCAGGATGGGGTGTTCTATCAGAATGTGAATGGCCAGTACTATGTCATTGTTCCGCCTGCCGGAGCCCTCGTGGATGCCCTGCCTGAAGACTATGACGTGTTCACCTTCAACGGTCGTGAATACTATCAGGTCGACAACACTGTCTACCGTGTGACTGTGGTCTCAGGCAAAGCCTATTTTGAAGTTTTGGGGCAGAAATATTAATTATTCCCCGCCTACTGTCAATGCCTTGACAAGTATGGTGGGGATGCCTACTGACACCGGCACGGACTGCTCTTTTCCGCAGGTCCAGGTGCCGTTGCTTATCTTGAGATCGTTTCCGACCATCGTGATGTCCGCGAGAGCTTCGGGACCATTTCCGATGATATTGATGTCCTTGACCGGTGCAGTCAGGCGGCCGTCCTCGATGAGGAAACCGCTGTTCACATAGAAAGTGAAGTCACCCTCACCGATCTGCACTTGACCATTCGAGAACTCATCGACATATATTCCCTTTTTTACGGAGGCTATGATGTCCGAAGCATCACAGTCTCCGTTTTCCATGTATGTGGCCCTCATACGCGGGATCGGATTGAAGCGGAAATTCTCCCTGCGTCCGTTCCCGGTGGGGGATACCCCGTACCAGGCGGCGCTTATGCGGTCATGAAGATAGCTTGTCAGAACACCGTCCTCGACCATGTATGTCTTCTGTCCTGGAATGCCCTCATCGTCGAATGCGCATGCCCCGCGGTTGCCGGGTATTGTCCCGTCGTCCACAATGCTGATCCCCGGGGCGCAAATTCTCTGACCCATCCTGTCCGAAAAAATAGACTGACCCTTTCTGTTGAAGTCTGCCTCAAAGGCATGTCCCATGGCCTCGTGCAGCAGAATTCCGGATGCTCCGGCGCCCATTACCACCGGCATCCTACCGCCTTTCGGACGTATGGCCTCAAAACGCGCGTCAAGATTGCGCAGCACGCCGTCCGCGAGTTCCATCACCAGGTTCTCGGACAGCATATCCGCCCCTGCCCTGAAACTGCGCGACTCCGATTTCGTGATGTTGGTCATCTTTCCGTCAAGCCCATGTCCGGAGAACACTGCGGACACCGAAACGCTTCCCATCGGACGGGTCTCGAACGTCAGTTCCCCAAGAGAGTTGTACATAACCACCCGGCTCACGCTGTCTGAAATCTGTGCTATGACCTTCACCGTCCTCGGCTCGCGCCTGCGCAGTTCCTCCTCAATTCTCTTTAGTATATCTGCCATCTTCCGGCGGCTGCAACTTTCCCAGCTCTCTGTCATTTCGTAGAGTCCGCCTCGGCACTTTCTGCCTGCCGCTGCTTTTTCCAGCATGTTCCCATACATGTCTGCACAAATGCGGCGCCCACTCTGCCTTCCGGCTCTGATGGCTTGAGAACTGCCTCCGGCCGCGCAAATTGCAGATGCCGCCCGCACTGCCGCCTCCATATCCCGGCGTTCTGTCGTCTCGCAGTAGGAATAGCCCGTCCGCTCACCGCAGAGCACGCGGATCCCGGCTCCGAAATCTTCGTGGTAGCCTCCGGAAGTCACTTGCGAATCCTTCAGCAGCAGATTTGTATAGCTGGTGCATTCAAGGTAAATGTCGGCGAAATCCGCTCCGGAAGACAATGCTCCCGCCATGAGACTTTCAAGATTTGCCCTGCTTACCCCGAAAAGCTCAAGGTAATGATTTTCTTCTTTCTCCATCTCCATAAATCTCTCCTATCCGGCAATGGCGTCTCCGTCCCCCTCTTCCTCCGAAAGCCTTACACGCCCATCCTCACACACTTTCTTTATCCGCTCGAATGTTGCGGCATCCCTCACGATCACTTCTCCGGTCTCCCGGAATCCCTCGGCCACGACCTTGAACGGCGGTTGGGAATTGTCAGCGAGAATCCAGCGATCGCAGATTTTCATGTAATCATTGAAAAAATACTCAAGGCCGACGTAGTAGCGCCTTATTATTGTCTCTACCGGAATGTTGTGTCCGCCTTTCTCAACCCTTGCCTTGACCCTCTCCATCGCCCTCTCCGGAGAGTCGAGCCAAAAATAGATGACAGTCACGAAATAGCCCTCAGCCTGCGCCTTGCGCACCATCTTTAGCAGTGTGCGTGTCGCCAATGTGGTCTCTATTCCGAAATCCTTCTTTTTGCGGAACAGATACTGAATCTTCATCAGCATGTACCTGCTGGCCTGAAGCGGCACTTTCTCCGGTTCGTAAGGCGACAGCCCTTTTGCGAACTCGTCTGAATTCACGAACTGTGCGCATTCGAGCATCTCAGGCAACAGCGTGTATGACGCCGTCGTCTTCCCTGAGCCGTTGCAGCCCGATACGATGTAAAGTTTTGGCATGGACATTCTGTTAATCCTCCAATAGATGCGTTTCTTTCTTTATATGTCTCAATAAAGATATATATCAATAAAAATATGTATCAATGAGTTATGCCATATCCGAAAAGGGCGAAGTCCCCCAGACATGGGTCGTCCGGGAATATCTCCCGAAAACTGTCCGTAATCTCTGTTGCCGTCACGATGTCCTTCTGCCGTCGCGTCGTGAGGCCCAGCGCCGTCGCCTCGTCATAGACATGCACGTCAAGCGGAATTATCAAGTTGCGCCTGTCCGTATGTTTCCACACTCCGAGGTCCACCTTCCCGTCGTCGCGCACCAACCATCTGCGCATCATGTTTATCTTCTTGTTCGGAGCCCTGCGATCAGGTCTTTGTCCATATACCCTCACTCTGAACCCTTCATCGTCCAACCCCTCCAGACTCGGCGAAGCCGCCTCCCCACATTCTGAGTATAGCTCGCGCAGGCGGGCACATATTTGGGCAAACTCGCTCCATTTCACCATCCTGTGCAGGCTCACGTCATCATTCCGGTATTCCCCGTTCATTACATAATCGTATGGCCTCCAGTTCATTTCATCGAATGCACGTCCGCAGTCACGCACAATCATCGCCCTTCGTCCCCAGGCAAGGTGCGCCGCAATCACGGCTGCAATCTCCACGTCCGCAAGCCCGCAGTTTCCCGACGCATAGTTTTCGGCAAAATGCCTCGGAAACGCAATCGGGTCCTCGGTGAAATATTTCCTGTCATTGTATGTCACGGCCCATTCGATGAGTCTGTCCCTTGTTCTTTCGTCCATATATCAGCATTTCGTTTCGGAACGCAAATTTATTAAAAGACACCCAAACTTGCCATCGGTTTTGCGTAATTATGCAAGTTTTTTGATATATTTGCAGAATATGAAGAATTTTAAGCTGACATTATTGACTGCAGCAGTGCGCTTTCTCGCTATGTTCCCGCTGAAGGTGCACTACTTTTGGGCAGATGTCATCGCATGGGTGCTCCGCAGCGTCGTCGGCTATAGGCGGGACGTCGTAGCGATAAATATGGGACGCTCGTTCCCTTCCACAGCATGCTATTATGATGATATAGAACGCTTTTCAAAACTCTACTATCGTCACATGGCGGAAATCATCGTTGAGGCTATATGGTTCTTTGGGGCGAATCCGAAGAAAATGATGCGCTCCTCTCTCGTCACGGTCACGAACTCGAAAGTGCTCGAAGAGGCGTGGAACTCGGCTCCTTCGGTTGTGATTCTCTACTCCCATTGCGGGAATTGGGAGCTGATGGGTGGCATACCGCATTCCGCATGCGCCGATTCTCCGGCCTTTCCGCTTCCGGAGTCAAGCCTACGTTGTGTCTACAAGAGGCTGAACAATGCTCTCTGGGACGACTTCTTCAAGGCCAGCCGCACATCTATGAGCGCCAGCGAGGATATGATGCTGGAATCAAGGCAGTTGCTGCGCTACATGCTCACGAACAGGAAGGAGCGTCTTGCCTATTTCCTGAACATTGACCAGAGTCCGTATGTCTCTGCCGTTGAGATAGGAAACTTTATGAACCAGCCTACAAAGGCTTTCCTCGGACCGGCGGAGATTGCCCACAAACTCGGTTTTGCAGTCCTCTACATGAGCTTTGAGCGCATGAGTCGCGGACATTACGACGTTTCCTTCACTCCGATTTGCATGGACGCTTCGGAAATGGAGCCGAAGGAAATCATCCGGAAGTATTATGACTGTCTCGAAGACGAGATCTACCGGCATCCGGACAACTGGCTGTGGTCTCACAAGAGGTGGAAGGACTTTTCATATTCGGACCCGCGCCTGAACCTTGAAAAGTGACGAATGAAATGCGAAATGAAAACAAAACAGTTTTGGATATGAAACGTATATTGCTCTTTATGTTTGCGGGCCTCCTCGGGCTTTCCGCCGCGGCACAGTCTCCGGTTGCCCTGAAAATCAAGGTGAACGCAGTTCAGGAACGGTTCTATGCCGGCCCGTATGCTAAATATTCAGTCAAATATCTCGGGGTTGAGGCCGAACAGGCTTCTTCCACATCGACTGTGATGACCGCAGTTAAGGTGGTTTCGGTGCCCTCCGCATCGGATGAGCTGGGATTCACTTCCGGGAAGCCGTTCAAGAAGACGGCCGATTTCTCGGCAATCCCTCTGCTCAAGGCAAATGTTGGACAGCGCAGCATCGAGCTCTCAGCGGCACGTGCTGCCGACCAGATTATGGACATACGGCAGAAGCGTTACCAGATTCTCACCGGCGACACGGATATGTCCCTTTCCGGCGAGAGCCTTAAACTCACGCTTGACGAGTTTGCCCGTCAGGAGAATGAACTGCTCAAGCTGTTTCTCGGTTACACGGTCACAAACAGCATTGAAGGCGAGTTCACAGTGCTTCCAAAAGCCGGTGAGGACAGCCATCTTTATGTGGCGTTCCGCATTTCCGAGAATGGTCTCCTCCCGGCAGAGCATATTGAGGGACGGATGGTCACCCTTGAACTGATTCCGACAAATCTTCCGGAGCCGTCGGACGAGACTGCCGCTCCTGCAAAGAAGAGGAAGAAGGCTCCGAAAGGCTTCCAATGGGAGTCCAAGACTGAATTTATCCCGGCGGAATGCGTGCTCAAGATGCGTGACGGGGCGAATGTGCTCCTTCAAGGCAATGTCGTCATTCCTCAACTCGGCTACGAACATGTATATGACGACCTCGTACCGGTGGAAAAGAAATAATTAATATATTATAGCTATGACAATAAAGGATTTGGATCCGCAGATTGTGTGGAAGAACTTTTATGAAATCACCCGTGTCCCGAGACCATCGAAGCACGAGGAAAAAATCGCAAAATATCTCTATGACTGGGGAGTAAACCATGGTTTCGAGACCATTATCGACGGCAATCCTATCGGTAACGTCATCATCCGCAAGGCAGCGACTCCGGGCTGCGAGAATATGAAGGGCGTGATTCTTCAGGGACATATGGATATGGTGCCGCAGAAGAACGCCGACACCGTTCATGATTTTGAAAAAGACCCGATTGAAACGGTAATCGACGGGGACTGGGTTCGCGCGAAGGGTACTACTCTCGGCGCAGACAACGGACTCGGCGTGGCAATGGCGCTTTCTGTGCTTGAATCCGACGACATCAAGCACGGGCCTCTCGAAGTTCTCGTGACGTTTGACGAGGAAACAGGGATGACCGGTGCGCAAGCTCTCAAGCCAGGTGTGCTCAAGGGTGAGATTCTAATCAACCTCGACTCTGAGACGGAGGGTGAGCTCTATGTCGGTTGTGCCGGAGGACTTGACGCTTCAGCGTTTACGAAATATACACCGGAAGAGCCTGCAAAGGACTGGAAGTGCTGGTCATTGGCCGTAAAGGGCTTCAAGGGCGGACATTCGGGGATGGACATCATCCTTTACCGCGCCAATGCTAACAAGGTGATGGCGCGGATGCTCTATGCGCTCATCACCAAGGCCGACGTAAAGCTCCTTGACCTTGAGGGAGGTACGCTCCGAAACGCGATTCCGCGTGAGGCCTTTGCGACTGTATATATTCCTGAGAATAAGGTGGCTGAGGCGAAGCGTGTTGCAGAGGAGACTTTCGCGGCAATCAAGGCCGAGTATGCTGCGACCGACCCTGACGCGCAGATGGTCTTTGAGCCGTACAAATGTGAGGAAGGGGAGTGCTGTGACCACAGCGAGTGTCTTTATGTTCCTGAGGAAGACGCGCTCCGTTTCATTCGTGCAGTCCTTGCCTGCCCTGATGGCGTGGAGAGGATGAGCAGCGACATTCCGGGACTTGTGGAGACTTCCAACAACTTGGCTGTCGTTAAGATAGAGAAGGGCGAGTTCGCGCTCAAGACTCTTATGAGGAGCTCCGTCGATTCTGCGAAGGAGGCTCTTGCCGAAAAGTTCGACGCGGTGTTCAAGCTCGCGGGGATTTCTACGGAATTCACCGGAGGCTATTCAGGATGGGCTCCGAACCCTTCATCTGCGATTCTCGCCACGATGAAGAAGGTCTATCATGAACTCTACGGCAAGGAACCTGCAGTGATGGCAATTCATGCCGGACTTGAGTGTGGCATTCTCAGCGGTGCCTATCCGCATTGGGATATGGTCTCATTCGGACCGACTCTCCTCAGTCCGCACTCTCCTGACGAGCGGGCGAACATCCCGTCGGTGGTCAAGGCCTGGGATTTCCTCAAGGCTGTGCTTGCAGCGATACCTGAGAAATAATAATTAACGAATATAAATATGTTTAAAGGACATCCAAAGGGGCTGCTGGCAGCAGCCCTGAGCAACATGGGTGAGCGTTTCGGCTACTACATCATGAACGCCGTTCTCGTTCTCTTCCTCTGCTCGAAGTTCGGCCTCGGTGAAAGCGCCGCCGGCAGCATCTATTCCGTGTTCTATGCCGGAATCTACATCTTGAGCCTTGTCGGAGGTATCATTGCCGACAAGACTCAGAACTACAAGGGTACAATCCGCACCGGACTCATCGTCATGGCTTCCGGTTATGTGCTCCTATCCATTCCTGTGCTTGCCACCTCCGGCAACATAACCTGGCTTCTTCCTCTGACCTGCTTTGCGCTGTTTCTCATCGCGTTCGGCAACGGTCTCTTCAAAGGTAACCTTCAGGCTATCGTCGGACAGATGTACGATAACTTCGAGGCAGAAGCGGCAAAGAAAGGTCCTGAGGCGCTTGCCGAGGCCAAGTCGAAGCGTGATTCCGGCTTTCAGATCTTCTATGTGTTCATAAATGTCGGTGGTCTCATCGCCCCGTTCGTCGCTCCGCTTCTGCGCGAGTGGTGGTTGAACGCCAACGATCTTGTGTACAATGCGCAGCTTCCTGCCCTCTGCCATCAGTTCCTCAGTGACTCTTCGGCCATGAGTGCACAGGCTCTCGACAACCTCAATGCCCTCATGACCTCCGCCGGCGGAAGCGTATCCGATATGGCAGTTTCATGCGAGAAGTATCTGAAGGTATTCAACGAGGGCATCCACTACTCGTTCATAGCGTCAGTTGCCGCGATGCTCATCTCCCTTGTGATTTTCATCTGTTCGCAGAAGACTTTCCCTACTCCATCGAAGAAGGAAGCCGTGAAGGGCGTGGAATACACCGCAGAGGAAAAGGCTGCAATGGCGAAGGAAATCAAGCAGAGGATGTACGCCCTCTTTGCCGTTCTCGGAATAGTCATTTTCTTCTGGTTCTCGTTCCATCAGAACGGAATGTCCCTATCTTTCTTCGCCCGTGACTTCGTGGACTCATCCGCTGTCGCGCCTGAGGTATGGCAGGCCATAAACCCGTTCTTCGTGATTGTTCTCACTCCGGTGATTATGGCGATATTCTCGTTCCTCACAAAAAAAGGCAAGGCTGTCTCCACCCCGAAGAAAATCGGCATAGGCATGGGAATCGCATCTATCGCATTCATATTCCTTATGGTGTTCTCCATGGTTCACGGATATCCGTCAGCAACGGATTACAAGGCTCTTCCGATTGACGAGCAGATGGCTGGGAAGGCTCACTGGTGGGTTCTCATCGTGACATATTTCTTCCTTACTGTCGCCGAACTCTTCATTTCCCCGCTCGGACTCTCGTTCGTTTCCAAAGTGGCTCCTAAGAGTATGCTTGGTCTTTGCCAGGGACTCTGGCTTGGTGCTACTGCCGTCGGTAACCTGCTTCTCTTCCTTGGGCCGAAGATGTATAACGCATGGCCTATTTGGCAGTGCTGGGCGGTGTTCGCTTGCGTCTGCCTTATCTCTATGGGTGTGATGTTTGGGATGGTGAAGTGGTTAGAGAAAGTCACACAATAGAAGGAATTGAAGAAAAATTTGCTGAAATAAATATAAAATTGTACATTTGCAGCCCATTTGTGGAGTGCCGTACTTACTGGCGGCCCACAGTGGACTGCAAATTATTTATTAACATTTAGTTACAAACAAAATGATCAAACAGTACGAAACCGTTTTCATTGCAACTCCCATTTTGTCTGATGTTCAGATGAAGGAAGCGGTTGCCAAGTACACCGGATTCATCAAAGAGAATGGTGGTGAAATCGTGTACGAAGAGGACTGGGGTCTCCGTCAGCTGGCTTATCCTATCCAGAAGAGGACCTCAGGTTTCTATTATCTTATCGAGTTCAAGGCTGAGCCTTCACTGATCGCGAGCCTTGAGACACAGTATCGCCGTGACGAGCGCGTCATCCGCTTCCTCACTTTCGCGATGGACAAGCACGCTGTTGCTTACGCGGAGAAGAGAAGGGCAAACAAGGCAGCTAAAAAGGAGGAATAGACCATGGCACAGAACAATGAAATACGTTATCTCAACCCTCCTACAGTAGAGGTGAGAAAGAAGAAGTACTGCCGTTTCAAGAAGGCAGGCATCAAATATGTCGATTACAAGGACGCTGAGTTCCTCAAGAAGTTCCTCAATGAGCAGGGTAAGATTCTCCCTCGCCGCATCACCGGAACTTCACTCAAGTTCCAGAGGAAGGTGGCTCAGGCAGTGAAGCGTGCGCGTCACCTTGCGCTTCTCCCATACGTTACGGACCTTATGAAATAATAGGAGGACAGCTATATGGAAATTATCTTGAAGAAAGATGTGGCCAACCTCGGTCACGCTGACGACATCGTCAAAGTGAAGACAGGGTATGCTGTCAACTATCTTATCCCTCAGGGATATGCAACTCTCGCAACAGAGTCCGCAAAGAAAGTACACGCTGAGAACCTTCGCCAGAGGGCTCACAAAGAGGCTAAATTCCGCGCTGATGCTGAGGCTCTTGCAGCCAAACTTGCAGAGGTTGTAGTGAAGGTTTCTGCAAAGGTGAGCGAGGCAGGCAAAATCTATGGTTCTGTCACAACAGCTCAGATTGCTGAGGCTCTCGTTGCTCTCGGAATCGAGGTTGACAAGAAAGACATCACTCTCAACGAGGCAGTGAAGGAGCTTGGCTTCTATGAGGCAACAGTGAAGTGCTACAAGGACATCAAGGGTGTAGTTAAATTTGAAGTTGTTCAGGGCGAATAAAGGCGGTCTGCTTCGTTGGATGTCTTGATGAAACCCTCACAACCATTAGGTTGCTGCGGTGTTCATCTTCACCATCCGCCTTGCATCCCATCCTTTATTCATCCCTTCACTCCGAGTTATTTACTTGAAGGCTTTATATGGAGATCGGTTTTATACCGGTCTCTTTTTTTTGTTGTTGTCTTTTGCTTGTCTTTTGCTTGCACTTTGCTTGTCCTTTTGCTTGTCCTTTTGCTTGCCTGGAGGCAAATTTGGATAATTCAAAATTAATATCTAACTTTGCCGCTCAGTGCTGACCTGAAATGATGATGAAACTATCTGAGACAATGTCTTTTAGAAAGACTTTGGGTGGGTGCGAGGCTCTCCTGCTCTTCTTTTAAAAGTCATCTTCAGGCTCGCTGAAGAACAGAATAACCACAATAGTAAAATTGAAGCAAAACGTATTATGAAGAAAAACTATGAACAGCCTGTATGCCTTGTTCTCGAAGTGGAGTCTCAGGGCGTCTTCTGCACGAGTGGAACTGCTACTTATTCCTCAAGCGATATTGAGGAATGGGGCGATGTTAAAAAGATTGAATGGTAAAGGAGAACTTGATTATGAAAAAAGGATTATTCTACGCTTTGTGCCTTGGAGCACTTGCAATGTCTGCGTCTTGCCAGAAAACTGAGCAGAACTCGACTGAAAAAGGAAATAGCGTCGTTTTTACGGCACAGTTCGATAACGAGAAGAATGTGGATGTCAGGACTGTCTTGGACGAAACCGGGAAAAAATCTCTTTGGAATAAGGACGAGATTCGCGTTTTGAATGGAGAAAACCTGGAAGGCTCTGCTCAGGTTTACGCGACAATGGCAGAAAATGCCACGAGCGCGACTTTTACGATAAAGGATGCGTCGGCATCTTTCACAGGGACACATTTCATCGCTGCTTGTCCTGCCGCTGTTGCCGGTGATGCTTGGTGGAACGGTAGTGTTGATAAGACCATTAACAAATTGTGGCTGAAGCCGGAGCAGACAGCCGTTGCCGGTGGCTATGACCCGGATGCGCATATTGCTGTAGCCTACACGGAGGGTACGGATTTACTTTTCAAGAATGCCTGCGCACTTCTTTACTTTACCGTCAAAGGGGATAATGTCAGCGAAGTTGTCGTATATTCCAATGCACCTGCAGAGAATGCGGAGGAGTTCCTTTCCGGAAATTTCAGTTTCAACACTGAGACGCAAACCGTCACTACTCCGTCAGGTGAGAATTTATCCAGGAAAAATTACGTCAAAGTAGTTGCCGCTGAGGGTACTTATCTTGAAAATGGTAAGACCTATTATATGCCTTGTCTTCCGACGACTTTGTCTGCGGGCTTTACTTTGGAAGTCGTTTCAGACGGAATGAAGGGTGAGGATAAGAAATACGGGAGCGAGATTGAGTTCAAACGTAACGAACGTATTGATTTGGGAGATGTCAGTTACACTGAGAAAACCAGAACTCTTTATCTTAAGCCACAAGCAGATTTATGGGATCAGGCAAATGCACGTTTTGAGGCTTATACATTTGCTGAAAACGAAAATATGTGGTATGATTTTACAAAAGTTAAAGATGGTATCTACAGTGTGTCGTTCCCGATGAAGTGGACTGGACTTGTTTTAGTACGTAGGGGTCCGGAGCAAACACCTCATAGTTGGGCCGACGGAGGTTATTGGAATAAAACTTCAGATATTAGTCTCAGTAGCTTAGGCGAAAATAACCTTATTACCATCACTGGATGGGGTGAAAGCGACTACACGACAAGTGTCTACACAGAATAATTAAAAAGTTTAACTCAGGTTTCCGCGAAACCTGAGTTAAATTTTAATAGTCAAACTGCGAATTGCCGTCGAAAAGCGTCCTTTCGCAGTTTTTTCGAGAGAAACACCATCTTTTTTGCAAAAAAGATTTGCGGAGTTGAATTTTATTCGTACCTTTGCAATCCCAAAAAACAAAGCAACCTCTTAGGGTCTTGGGTAATTCCCTAACGTTGCCACAAAAAACTTATTAAAATGGATTTTATTAAGGTTGTCAATGATGCTTTCGCAAATGAGAAAGTCGCATCATACCCGAAGTTCAAGGCAGGTGACACCGTGACTGTCACATACCGCATCAAGGAGGGAGATAAGGAAAGGCTTCAGAAGTTCAGAGGTGTAATCATCCAGATTAAGGGTGCTTCTCCTGCAACAAAGACTTTCACCATCCGCAAGATTTCAAACGGAATTGGTGTTGAGAGAATCTTCCCATTCCAGTCACCGTTCATCGAGTCAATCGAGATTAACAAGGTTGGTAAAGTTCGTCGCGCACGCATCTTCTACCTCCGCGAACTTTCAGGAAAGAAGGCTCGTATCAAGGAAAAGAAACTTGCTCTCGTAAAGAGCGAAGAGTAGCATAAAATAACGAGGCCCGCTAGCTCAACTGAATAGAGCATTTGACTACGGATCAAAAGGTTACAGGTTTGAATCCTGTGCGGGTCACGATTTGAGGAAGTCCTCGCAAACGAAAGTTTGCGGGGACTTTTGATTTAGGGAGGCGTTGTGAGCTTGCTCACATAAGCCTCCCTAAATCAAAAGTCCTTTAGCGGTCGGAGACCGCGTGGACTTCCTCAAATCGGTCAATGACAATCCCGCAGTAAGGATCTTGAGCGAAGCGAAAGCATCCTGTGCGTGTCAAGAATAAAGGAGGTTGACCAAAAACTCTTTGGTCAACCTCTCAAACTACTTAGCCTTGGTGAATGTAAGCTCGAAACCGACATTACTCTGGTTTGCAGTCGGGCGCTCGCCACCGTTGTATAGATTATTATATCCTCCGAAACCTTCAGCAACTTTCTTTAGGAAACTTCTTGATTCGTGGTCAACCACAAGAACGTGCAGAAGATTAGAATCCTCGCTGTCAAGGGCAAGACCGAGATATGCCAATTTGCTCTCACTTGTTTCTGTTTCGCTGAAATATCTGTTGACATTGTCAAGCTCGATGACATTTGCCATAAATGATCGAGAGAAACCAAATTTGATGTTGAAATTCTTCTTCTCTCCAAACCATTTAGGTTGTCCGCAGGTAGTGAACTTGCTCTCGCCGACAAAGTAATTCTTCAGACTCGATTTGAAATCAGGAGTGAATGTGCCGGAGTTGAAATCAATGGTGAATGCATCATCCTTATTGAACTTAGGATATCCCTCCATTGTTTCCTCTGCATTGTCCCAGCCAGTAATGAAATCCTCTTCCTTGTCAACAATCTCTTTGATTACCCATTTCCCGCCGAAAACTTTCCAGGTCGGTCCGGAGATTTCAACTTTTGTGCTGATCTTGTCTCCAAATGCATATTTCTGACTCTCCACGAGTTCAAGCACAAGAAGATTGTGTTCAGCATCAGCATCCTCGCCGATAAGTTCGATTTTAACGGCCGCCGATGACTTTCCCTTTTCCACTTTTACGCTTTTGCCGTTTGTAAACTTGAAATGCGTGCCTTCAACCGCTGTGGATTTTTCTGTATTGACCTTTACTTCAAATTCCGTGTCTACGCTGACTTTTTGCTCGTGCCCCTTGTCGTTGAAAACACTGATTCCTACTTCTATATTGTCGGTCATAATGCTCTTTGACATGCTGAATGAGACATAACCGAGTTTTTCGCTAATCACAAAACTGCTTTTGGTGAATTTACCCGCCTTGAATCCTTCAGGAATGACAATCTCTGCGCTGACATCTTTCTTGCTGCCATAAACGAGAGGTGTCACGCTGATTTGCGTAAGCGGCTGTGCTCCGCCAAGAACAAATGCTTCGGCAGAAACAGTGTAGTCCGTTCCTGCGACGGCTCCGTTTGTAGAGCTGAATTTGACAGGAATTGTGACCGCATCCTGTCCTTTGTAGTCGGAGACGATGCGGAATGTTGCTACTCCATCGTCTGAAAGGAGTGGACTTGCCGTCTCGAATGATACCTCCGGAAGCGGCTGCTCCTTTGACTTTTCACATCCGGTGAAAAGTGCTGCAACTGCAAGCAGTGCAAAAAGATACTTTTTCATAGTACTTGTAAAATTAAAGTTAAACATAAGATGTTATTTTATCGCATTTTCGTATTCTTCTTCCATTGCGCTGATAATCTGCCTGTCCTCAGCTGTGAGGTCGATTGGGTCGGGGATGATGAATTTGCTCGCGTAACCTTCTTTCAATGGCGGCAGTTCGTTCGGCTGATTGCAGGAACTCAGTGCTGCTGCTCCAAGCAGAAGGATTGCGGCTGTTATAATTGTCTTTTTCATAATCATCTTTTTATAATCGTGTCTTTTTAGAAATCTGAAGCATTTTATTATCTCTCTTAAATCTGCTATTCTGTCTTTTCATATCCCGGATTCTGCACAAGCCCAGGGACAAGCAGGATGTCGTCAATCGGGAGCGGCCAGGTGTAGAGGAATTTTGCCGTTGTGTATTTCCTGCCCTGTTTCGCAACCCAAAACTCCGGTCTTCCGTTTCTCTTGAGTTCGTACCATCTGTCCCCCTCGCAGAAAAGTTCCTTGCGGCGTTCGTTCAAAATGGCGCTTACAAGAGGCGTCAGTTCCTTGCCCGTCGCGTCAGTCTTTATATACTCTGACGCATCGACGGCTGGAAGAGTTTCACTCGTATATGGAACAAAAGGAGTGATTCTCTTGCTTCGGAGTTTATTCAGTGCCGAGAGTGCTCCGCTTTTATCCCCCGTGTGATAGAGAGACTCCGCAACAATCAGCTGCATTTCGGAGCTTCGGATACTCATCTGACGGCATTTTCCGCACTCGCGTTTTTTGTTGAAAGAAAGCTCGTAGCGTATATCCCCTTCTTTTTCGGGAAAAAGTGAAACAAATCGTCTGCTCACAGGCTTGTATTTGATGCTGACATTGGATGCGCTCACATTCAGCCGAATGGCTTGTCCAGGCAAGTTGCAGCTTTTGAATATCACTTCTCCCTTTGGGGCATATTGGCTTTCCACCATATCCGAATATGCCTTTCCTTCGACAAGTGGGTGGCGTTCAAGGACTTTCCTTGCATAGACGATTGCGTTGTCATAGTCTCCGCTCCAGAAATAGAGCCTTGCGAGAAGCGCCTGCAACACATCGTTGTTGAATCTGTAAATCTCGTCCTGAATATTGTATTCCATCGCCTTCTTGTAGTCGGACTCGATTTGGCGGATTGTCTCCCCAATGCTGCTTCTTGTCGGCTTTGCCTCCATATCGAATTCGGTGACAATCGGAACTCCCGGGCCGTCCGCATTGTCGTGACAAGGTTCGCAGTATTCCCGGAGCAGTTTGTAGTAGCACACACCCCGAAGCGCGTAGGCTGTTCCAAGCACATCGTTGCTCAAGATGCTGCCGTCTTCATTTATGTAGCCGATTACTATATTACAATCACGGATGATTGAGTAGATGCGCCCGTAAATTGCGCTGCGGGAATCGATGTTTGAACCGATATATACAGGAAGATTGTTTCCGAGCGGGTATTTCGTGAGAGTGGTTTCGAAATTGTCGGAAATCATCTCAAGATAGAAGGCGTCGTCCGGCGTGCCCCAGAAAATGTCCGACCCCTCATCGAAGTCTTCGAGATGGGAATGAACCAGAGCCGAGAACTCCTCAGGGGTCTCCGGGATAGTCTTGCCGTAGGGTTTGATGTCGAGAAACTTGGTGCAGGAAAGGCTTGATGCCAAGATAGTCACCGTAAAAAATATCGTTGTAAAGATTCTTCTTTTCATATCTGGAGTCTTTAATATTTGAAGGTCTTTAATATATTGGACTCTTTAAAAGTCAATTCCGAGGCTGAAAGTGAATGAACGGCTCTTAGGATAGACCGCGCCCGGAGTTTCCGGGTCGATGCCGGAATAGTTGCTGAATATGAAGAGATTGTTCATCAGAAAACTGAGATTCATTCCTTTCATATGCATTGCTTTCGTCCATTTGGCAGGCAGAGCCCACGAGAGTGAAATCGAACTGATTTTCAGATAGGAAACGTCCTCAAGATAAAGTCCGTTTTCGAGAAAGCTGCTGTATGGCATTATGGAAGTCAGGAACTCTCCGGCGTTATTGGTGATTTTCGGACCGAATGCATCGATTATCCGCGGATATCCGTCTGTCACCGGGTTGTCTTCAGTCCACCGGTGAGTCACATTGCGAGTCACATTCAGATGATTGACATACAAGTCGTTAAGTCTCGATGGAAGGCTTTCCGTATTGCCGCTTCCGATTGTCTGCCAGGAAAGCGGGCAAGTGATGTCGTTGACGATTTTGCCTCCTATTGAAACATTGCCCACAATGTTGAGAGAAACGGATTTGTAGGAGAATGTAGTCGAGAAGCCGCCGGTCCAAGGGGCGTTGGAGGTGCCGACATAGAAGATGTAGTTTTGGTACTGTCTGTAGTCCTCCTGTTTTGTCACATTCACATCCGGACGCATAATGTATTTGTAGACACCGGTTTCCGGGTCGATTCCAGAAGTTTTTCCGGTGAAAATCTTTCCCAGCGGATAGCCCCCATACATCGATTCCGTGAGGCTATTGTGCGGAGAGTCATATTTGGTGAGGACGTTCCTGTTGTAGGACATATTCGCCATTATTCTCCAACGGAAGTCTTTGATTTTGAGTATGGTGGCTCCGAGAGTGAGTTCAACTCCGCTGTTCACCTGCTCGGCGGTGTTGAAAGACTGGCTGCTGAATCCTGTAGTGCGGGGAACTCTGACCCGAGTCACAAGGTCGAGGTTCTTGTTGGTGTAGTAGGAAATCTCAGATGTGATTCTGTCGCCCAGAAATCCCATATTGAGTCCGATGTTGAATGTCCGGTTCTTTTCCCAACGCAGTTTCGGATTCGGCGGATTTGAGATATGTCCCTTTCTGTAGAAGTCGTCGTCGGTCTTGCGGAAAGTGCTGTCATAGTTCATAATTAGCACAGGATAGACAGATTTGTTCACGCCTCCGGTGTATCCGAAACCGCTTCGCAGGCTCAGGGTGCTGAAACCTTGGACATCGCCGTGTTGGCAATCCAAGGCTCCTGGTCGATGTTCCACGCGCCGCTGACAGACCAGTTGGCGTTGAACTGCTCCTTGCTTCCGAAATTGTTGGAACCGTCGGAGCGAATCGTGCCGCTAAGGATGTAGCGGTTCATCAGAGTGTAGGTGAGCGTGCCGTAAAATGAAGCGAATGCGTTTTCGGATATGAATTGTCCGTTGCTTCCGTCCATTTGGTCGCCGAAATTGACGAGTTTCTCATAATCGATTTTCCCGTCGGAGCCGGAAGGAAAAAGCGGTGTGGAGTGATTGCCGGTCACGCTGTCGTAGCCGTATCGCTTGGAAAATAGAGATTTGGCGTATGAACTTCTGACCTCTGCTCCGGCGATGGCACTGATGCTGTGAATGTCCGCAAATGTCTGGGCGTAGTTCAGCTGTCCCCTCAACAGCCAGGATGTATTTGTCGTGGTCTGTTGGGTGATGGAACCGTAAGTCCTTTGGGAGTATAAGCTTTCTTCAAACGGGCGGTCGGAAAATGCGGCGTAGCTGTTTTTCCCGTTGATGTTCTCTGAAAGGTCGCCGTAGTAGGAGAATGAACCCAATCCTGTGAAATTGAGCCCTTTGCATATTTCAATCGTAGTGTTCCCCTGTATTGTGAATGAGGTGGATGTCGAGAGACTGGACGTCTCGTTGATTTCCCTCATAGGGTTGAAGCCGTTGTCAGGGATGGTGGTGCTGTGTATGTTTCCGTTTGCATAGCCCAGCGTAAACCAAGTCCTGTCGGGAGCATAGCTGCCGTCGGCATTGTAGAGTTTCTCGTAGGGGTTTGCAAAATAGGCATAGCGAAACATATTCACATTGCTGGACGGGGCGTTGGCCTTTTGGTAGGAGAAGTCGGTGGAAATCCCCAGTTTCATCCATTTGGCAGGGCGTGTGTCGATTTTTGCGCTGAGATTGGTGCTGCGTGAATCGGTCTTCACCACAATTCCGTTGTTGAAACCGAAACCTCCCGAGACGTAATAGGTCATCTTTGGGGAGCCTCCCGAGAGTGAAAGGTGGTGGGTGGTTGAGACCGTGTTGCGGAATAGTGTCTTGAACCAGTCGGTGGTCTCGGAGCCGAGTTTTTCGATAAGGGCGTCCTGCTCACTCACGGACATTCCGGCATATTCTCCATAGCCTCCTCTGATTTGTCCGACAATGCCGACCTTAGGGAAATACGTTCCTTTTGCGAAGCCGTCAGCGGAAAACTCATCCCAAAGTTCCTGTTCCCAGGCGAGCTTTTCCTTCGAATTCATCAGGTTTGCGGACCTGGCGGGTCGGGTCTGCACCGAGACGGAACCCATATAGCTTATGTTCGTGCTGCCTGCCTCTCCGCGCTTGGTCGTGACCACAATGACACCGTTCGACGCCTGTGAACCGTAGATAGCAGCGGCAGAGGCGTCTTTGAGGACGGTTATGCTCTCGATGTCGCTCGGGTTGATGCTTCCGATTCCGGTGGCGAAGATGTTGTCGAAGTCTCCGGATTTGAGCTGGCTGGAGTTGATTGTCGGCACATCTTTCTGGAGAGGGACTCCGTCTATTACCCAAAGCGGCTCGGCGTTTCCGGTGATGGTGTTCGTTCCACGGATGCGGACCTTCGCAGCCTCTCCCGGGCGTCCGGAAATCGCCGTGACATTCACTCCCGAAGCTGTCCCTGGAGCATCTGGTCAATGTTTTTGAGAGGGGAGTCCTTGATTTGGTCCATCTTCATCACGCTCACGGCTCCGGTGCTCTTTCGCAGTTCCACATTGGAGTAGCCCGTCACCACCACCTGGTCGAGTTGGGTTGCCGCTTCTTTCAAGACAACATCATAGCTGTCTTTCTCCACGACGATGTCCACATCCTCGAAGCCGAGGAAACTGAAGCATATGATTTTCCCTTTGCTCACTTCGAGTTTGTAGTCTCCTTCAAACCCGGTGATAACACCGTTCTTGGTGCCGACTTCAAGCACGGACGCACCTGTAATAGGCTCTCCTTCAGAGTCTTTCACGACTCCGTGAACCGAGATTTTTTCCCTTCTGTTCTGGGCGTATATTTCCTCGACTGAAATTCCTGAAAACAACAGCAGAGAGAATACGAGTCCGGGCAATAAGGATTTCTTTTTGAGGCTCATAGGCTTATATCATTCAAATTGTGTGAATAATGCAATTTAACGGTGATTGACGATGTCAATGTCATCCTGTTTCAACCCGAGCAGATTCTCTACGAAATAGTAACGGATGAGATTGAGGTAGTACTTGTCTCCGAGAGCGTGGTCGGCGCCCGGAATGACAAAGATATCGAATCTTTTATTCTTCTTAATCAGGGCGTTGGCGAGCCGGAATGTGTTTGCCGGATGGACATTGTTGTCGATGTCTCCTGTTATGAGCAGCAGTTTTCCGTTCAGATTGCCGGCAAGTTCGATGGTGGTGGGAATTTTACATTCAAATTGAGCGTTTCCCTCCTTGTCCCTTGTCTGCCGCACTCCGTGGAAGGTTTCACCCCACCATTGGGTGTAGATGTTGTTGTCGTGATTGCCGGAAGCCGAGACCGCCACTTTGTAGAAATCCGGTCGGGAAAGAATTGCGGCAGCTGCCATAAATCCTCCTCCGGAATGTCCGTAGATTCCCACTCTGGAGATGTCTGCAAATGGATAACGGTTTGCAACTTGCTCAATCACAGCGTGGTCGTCGTCAAGAGCGTAGTCACGCAGATTGCCGTAGCCGTAGCCGTAGAACTCTCGTCCCCTTAACGGGCAACTCCCTCTGTAGGAGGTGTTCACCACGATAAATCCGAGTTCAGCCAAAGCCCCGTTTCCATTGTCATCGGGAGTGAAAGCTTGTGGAACGAGGTCCGTCTGAGGTCCCGGATAGACATTGCTGATAATCGGGTATTTCTTTCCTTCCTCGATGACCGAAGGAAGATAGACGACGCCGTAGAGTTTTGTGAGCGAATCCGCCGCCATAAATTCCACGACTTCAGGTTTTCTCCACCCTTTCTCTTCGAGGCGGGATATGTCCGCGCTCTCGAGTTCCATAATCCTGCGTCCCCGAAGGTCGCATATCTGATACCTTGGCGGACAGTCCATTCTCGACCATTTGTCGAAGAGCATTTTTCCGTCGGGTGAAAAGTTTGCGAGATGTTCTCCGTTTCCGGGGGTCAGCAGAGTCAGTGGTTTCTTACCGTCAAATCCTGCGCGGTAGTAGAATTTGTAGTGTGGGTTGATTCCTTTTTCGCGTCCGTAGCCTTCGAAGATTACGCTGCGTCCAAGGGTGTCAATCCGGACTATGCTTCCGCAGACTAAATCTTCATCTGTCAGTGCATTGCGTAGATTGCCCCGGTCGTCGTAGAGATACCATTTCCCCTTTCCGTCACGTTCCGACCACCAAAGTATGTCTTTCCCTCCGTTAAGAACGTGATAGTCGAAGAGTTGCTCGTTCAGATGCGGCTTGCAGACTTCTGATATTATAGTCGTGACCTTATGGCTCTCAGCGTCTATGCGCACGAGGTCGAGTGTGTCTCGTGTGCGTGCGATTCTCAGAAGAAATGCCGAACTGTCACTTGTCTGGAAATTGCGGAAACGGGGGAGTATGAACGATTGGTCGGCAAATCGCTCCACATCAAGACGCTCAAGTCTCCCTTTGTCAGCATCAGCGAGAAAAACCTCGTAAGAGGCGACATTCTTGTCTGCGGGCATCGCGAACTTGTAGGTCTTTGCCACAGGACGCGGCTCTGAGAGGTTGTCCACGAGTGTGAGAGTCTCCACATCCCGAAGGTCTTCTCGGATTGCGAGATAGGAGTGGCTTTTCCCAATCCATCCTCCTATCGGGCATCCTGCACATTCTTCAATGTTTTCCTTTCGTCTCGGACGGTTGCCTCCGGTTGCAAATGAGTGATAGTGCTCTCCGTCAAAACTTTGGACGATTTCTCCGGAAGTGGAGTAAATCGCGAGATTGTCTCCGCTAGCGCTTGCGTAAAAGAGGCTGTCAGCGCTGTAGCGTTTTCTGTAGTCACCGTGTTCAAAGTGCTTGGCTCTCTTTTCCTTTGTCGGGATTTCCTGAAGGCTGCCCTTCCTTATATTATATAGAAAACGCCTTTTGTCGCAATCGAAGCTGAATTCCGTTGCAGTTTCGTTGAATTCGGGCTCGCTGAGATAGAAATCCTCTGCTGTCTTTTTCACTCCTGACTCATTGAGTTTTGAGAAAAAGTCAGCCGTATCGAACAATTGCTTCTTTTTGCCGGTCTTTGTGTCTGCAAGATACCAATTCTTTCCTTCGGCATCCTCACTGCTGTACCAAAACCATCGGCTTCCATCGTTTATCCAGTTCGCGCTCAAATGGCCGTTACGGATGCAACGGCTTAGGGAGTCTTTACAGAACTTTTCCGCTCTTGCCATATAGGAACGGGCGGACACCCCCCCCCTATGGCGGTCAAAAGTATGATGGTCATAAAAAAGAGTTTCTTCATAAAACTCAATGTTTAAGAATATATAAGTCTGTGCAGTCGTTCCGCTTTTCCCTCCTCTATTCGACCTTTATGATGTAGTAGTTCTTCTTGCCTTTCTGGGCGAGAATATACTTGCCGTCGAGGACGGACTCTGTGCCGATTTGGGCGTTGACATCCGAGACTTTCTCTTTGTTGATGCTCACTCCGTTGCCCTGAATCATCTTGCGGCATTCGCCCTTTGAAGGGAAAACCGCCGTCTCAACGGAAAGGAGGTCGATGATGTTGCAAGGGAGTTTTTCAGCTGGGATTGAGAAGGTCTGCACTCCGTCGAAAACCTGGAGGAAAGTCTTCTCGTCAAGAGCCTTGAGCTGCTCCGAGGTTGCATTTCCGAAGAGTATGCCGGAGGCAGCCACAGCGTTCTCATATTCCTTTTCTCCGTGGACCATTGTCGTAACTTCTTTTGCAAGAAGCTTTTGGAGCGAACGCGCGCCTGGGTTATCAGCGTGGGCGGAGATTGCCGCGTCGATGGTCTCTTTGTCGAGCATCGTGAAAATCTTGATGTATTTTACAGCGTCCTCGTCGCTCACATTCAGCCAGAACTGATAGAACTGGTATGGTGAGGTGCGCTCCGGGTCGAGCCAGATGTTGCCTTTTTCGGTTTTTCCGAACTTGCCTCCGTCAGCCTTTGTGATAAGAGGGCAGGTGAGGGCGTAGGCTTCCTTTCCGAGCATACGGCGGATGAGCTCCGAGCCTGTGGTGATGTTGCCCCATTGGTCCGCACCGCCCATCTGGAGGGTGCAGCCCTTGTGCTCGTAGAGATAGAGGAAATCATAGCCCTGGAGCAACTGGTAGGTGAATTCGGTGAATGACATTCCTTCGCGGGACTCGCTTGAGAGTCTCTTTTTCACGCTGTCTTTAGCCATCATATAGTTGACTGTGATATGCTTTCCGATATCACGGGTGAAGTCGAGGAAGCTCCATCCCTTCATCCAGTCGTAGTTGTTCACGAGTTCAGCGCAGTTCTCCGCTCCCGAGTCAAAATCCAGAAAGCGTGAAAGCTGTTTTTTGATGCAGGCGACATTGTGTGCGAGCGTCTCTTCGTCTAGAAGGTTGCGTTCCTGAGATTTCATTGAAGGGTCGCCAATCATTCCCGTCGCTCCTCCCACGAGTGCGAAAGGCTTGTGACCGCAGTTCTGGAAGTGCTTTAGTATCATTATGCTGACCATGTGACCGATGTGCAGCGAATCCGCCGTCGGGTCTATTCCGACGTAGGCTGCTGTCGGACCTTCCAAAAGTTTCTCTTCTGTTCCCGGCATAATGTCCTGAATCATGCCTCTCCACTTCAATTCCTCAACAAAATTCTTCATCGAATGATAATGTTTTCAATATTTATAATATTTGTATATCTCAACAAACTGCAAAAGTAGTAAATATTTGCTACAAATGTAGCACACGCCCTCTTTTTATTCGGCGGATTGCTCCAGTTGGTGAATTTGGGCGAAATGCTTACTTTTATATTCGGTAGATTCAAAACAGATTTGTAAATTTGCAGGATATTGTGGATATAAAGTACAACATTTAAATATTTCAGAATATGAGAAAACACATCGTTGCAGGAAACTGGAAAATGAACACCACGGTTCCTGAGGGCGTAGAGCTCGCAAAGGCAGTTGTTGCAAAGTCGGCTGAGGTTTCGGCAGACGTGAAACTTATCATTGCACCTCCGTTCGTGCATCTCGCACCTGTCGCAGAGGTTGTGAAAGGATCTGCAGTAGGCCTTTCCGCACAGAATTGCGCAGACAAGGAAAAGGGCGCCTACACAGGCGAGGTCTCTGTGAGCATGCTCGCCTCTGTCGGATGCGAATACACTATTCTCGGACACTCTGAGCGTCGTCAGTACTACGGTGAGACTGATGCAAAGCTCGTCGACAAGATTCACCTTGCACTTGCTGCAGGTCTTTCTCCTATCTTCTGCATCGGTGAGAACCTTGAGCAGCGTGAGGCCGGAAAGCACTTCGATGTCGTGACTGAGCAGGTTAAGAATGTGCTCTATACTCTCTCAGCCGAGGAAATGGCAAAGGTCATCGTGGCTTACGAACCGGTCTGGGCCATCGGAACAGGCAAGACTGCAACTGCAGGGCAGGCTCAGGAAATCCACGCATGCGTGCGCAAGGTGCTTGCTGAGAAGTTCGGAGCCCTTGCCGAGGACATCACCATCCTTTATGGCGGAAGCTGCAAGCCTTCAAATGCGAAGGAGCTTTTCGCACAGCCTGACATCGACGGCGGTCTCATCGGGGGCGCTGCGCTCAAGGCTGATGACTTCATTGCCATAGCACAATCGTTCTGAGCATGAAAAATGATGTTAAAAATATGAATAGAGCCGCTGACAACATCCGTGTGTTGGCGGCTTCTATGGTTGAAAAGGCGAAGTCAGGGCATCCGGGCGGTGCTATGGGTGGTGCTGACTTTATGAATGTGCTCTATTCGGAGTACCTCGTGTATGACCCTGAGAATCCTTTCTGGGAGGGACGCGACCGTTTCTTCCTCGACCCGGGACATATGAGCACAATGCTCTATTCCACCCTGGCTTTCACAGGCAAGTTCACGATGGACGAACTCGCTCAGTTCCGCCAGTGGGACAGCCCGACACCGGGACATCCGGAGCGCTGCGTAGAAAGGGGAATTGAGAACACTTCAGGACCTCTCGGACAGGGACATACTTTCGCAGTTGGCGCTGCGATTGCCGCGAAGTTCCTCAAGGCGCGTCTCGGAGATGTGATGAATCAGAGGATTTATGCCTACATCTCGGACGGAGGCATCCAGGAGGAGATTTCGCAGGGCTCGGGCCGTATTGCGGGAACTCTCGGACTGGACAACTTGGTGATGTTCTACGACTCCAACCGCATACAGCTCTCGACAGAGACCGCTGCCGTTGACAATGAGGATGTTGCTGCAAAATATCGCGCGTGGAACTGGAAGGTGATTGAGATTGACGGTAACGATGTCGTTCAGATTCGTGCCGCCCTTGACGAGGCTCTCACGGTTGTGGGACAGCCTGTGCTCATCATCGGAAACACTGTGATGGGCAAGGGAGCCCTTCGCGCTGACGGCTCAAGCTACGAAAACTGCTGCGCCACTCACGGTGCTCCTCTCGGAGGCGAGGCATATACAAACACCATAAAGGCTCTGGGCGGTGATGTGGAGAATCCATTCGCGATTTTCCCTGAAACTGAGGCAATCTACTCTTCCCGTCGCGAAGAACTCAAGGGCATTGTTGCTGCCCGTAAGGCTGCTGAGGCTCAGTGGGCTGCGGAAAATCCGGAACTCGCCGCAAAGAAAGCGAAGTGGTTCTCGGGTGAGGCTCCTGAAGTGGACTGGAGGTCAATTCAGCAAAAGAGGGACGACTCCACCCGTGGAGCTTCTGCAACTGTGCTCGGAACGCTCGCACAGGAGGTTGAGAATATGATTGTTTCATCAGCGGACCTTTCGAATTCCGACAAGACTGACGGATTTCTCAAGAAGACACACGCCTTCACGGCGGGAGATTTTTCGGGTGCATTCCTTCAGGCTGGTGTTTCGGAACTTACGATGGCTTGCTGCTGCATTGGAATGGCTCTTCACGGAGGTGTCATTCCGGCTTGTGCGACATTCTTTGTGTTCTCGGATTATATGAAGCCTGCTGTGAGAATGGCTGCCCTTATGGAGGTGCCTGTGAAGTTCATCTGGTCTCACGATGCATTCCGTGTCGGGGAGGACGGACCTACCCACGAGCCTGTTGAGCAGGAGGCGCAGATTCGTCTGATGGAGAAACTTAAGAACCACCACGGCGAGAATTCTATGCTGGTGCTTCGCCCTGCGGATTCGGAGGAAACCACTCAGGCTTGGAAACTTGCGATGGAGAATGTGAAGACTCCTTCTGCGCTGATTCTTTCCCGTCAGAACATCAAGAGCCTTCCGGAGGCGAATGATTATTCTCAGGTTGCGAAAGGTGCGTACATCGTGGCAGGTTCCGACAAACTTCTGGACTATGGGCTCGGTGGAAATGAGGTGGTGCTTGTGGCTTCGGGCTCCGAGGTTGCAACTCTCGTCGCAGGAGCGGCTCTTCTTCGCGAGAAGGGAATACGTTGCCGCATAGTTTCGGCTCCGTCTGAGGGCTTGTTCCGCAGTCAGAGTGAGGAATATCAGGATGAGGTGATTCCTGCAGGAGCGAATGTTTTCGGCCTCACAGCCGGACTTCCTGTCACCCTTCAGGGACTCGTGGGCTCCAACGGCACTGTCTTCGGCCTGGAGAGCTTCGGCTTCTCCGCCCCATACAAAGTGCTCGACGAGAAACTCGGCTTCACCGCAGAGAATGTTTACAACCAGGTCTTAGACCAGTTGTTCTAAAACAACTCTCTTCATCCAACGAAGCAGACCGCTATTTCTTCGCCCCGACACCGGATAGAAAACCCGTAGAAAACGCAATCTGCAAGTTATACCCGCCGGTATCAGCATCAAGATTAAGCAGTTCCCCTGCAAAGAAAAGACCTGGAGTCAATTTTGACTCCAGTGTTTTTTTATTCACCTCGTCCAGCGAAACACCTCCGGCAGTGATGACACATCTCTCATATCCGACATATCCCGCAATAGGCAATTTCCAGTCTTTCAAGGCCTTGCCGACGCTGCGGCTGTCAAGCGGAGGATTAGAAGCAATGAATGGGCGAATCAGTTCCTTTGGCAGAAGTTTGGAAAGAAGCACTGCAAAACGCTCCTTGTAGGAACGTAGAGTCCGTTTTCCGCGAATGACCACATAGCTGCGTTTGTCATCGCTGATTTCCTTCCAAAGCTCGTCAATACGGCGTTCCAGCTGCTGAGATTCCACAGCCGGTTTCAAATCGATATGGGCGGCAAGCTTCGCACCGTTAAGCACGGCTTTCACCGCTTTGCGACTGAGCTTGAACCCAATCGGACCTTCGATACCCCCGTCTGTGAAGTCCATATCCCCGAATTCGGAATCCGTGATATTTCCATCAGTCTCAATAGAGAGCCGGACATTTTTAAGCTGTATTCCTGCAAGCATACGTCCCCATTCCGTGAGCGGAGTGGACCTGTCGATATGCCCTTTCAGTTCTCTGTATTCCTCGGATGATGGGAACGCAAATGTTTCTACTTCAGGCATTTCGGAAGTTCTGTCATGATCTGTCTTATATCCTTTGGGAACTAATGCGGTCAGTGAGGGAAAACAAGTTTCAATCTTGTGTCCGAACTCCCTTGCCCAACGGTAGCCGTCTCCGGATGAGCCTGTAGCAGGGTAGGAGAGTCCTCCGGTGGTGATTATGAGTTTGCTCGAAATGAATTCACCCCGGGTGGTTGAGACAATAAACTCTCCATCGGCATTGCGGTCTACATCAGCCACTTCGCAGTCTGTCACAATCTCTGCACCGCTGTCCTTCGCAAGAAAAAACAATGTGTCGACGACATCCGTGGATTTGTGGGATTGCGGGAATACTCTCTCGCCCCTTTCCACCACGCAGGGACAGCCTCTGTCTTCGACCAGTTGCATCATCTTTTGAGGCGGGAGCGTGAAGAATGCCGGCTTGAGGAAATCAGCTTTCGGATGCACATGCTTCGAAAACTCGTCCCACTGCGACATATTCGTAAAATTGCAGCGTCCTTTCCCGCTAATCATTATTTTGCGGCCCACTTTCGGCATTTTTTCCAGAACGACTACCTTGGGCCGCGATGCTGAGTTTTCTGCAGAATCGTTGCCCGAACACGCTCCGATGGCAGCCATGAGCCCCGCCGCTCCACCGCCGACAATCAGTATGTCACAGAATCTTTCCTTTCCCATAATTGTAAAGAAATCTTGTGCAATATTCAGAAATTTACTATCTTTGCAGTCCTTTCTTCGGGCAGGAGCCCATAGATTGAGGTCAAAGCCAGTTTAGCTTAGTTGGTAGAGCATCGCATTCGTAACGCGAAGGTCGTGGGTTCGACTCCCATAGCTGGCTCACAGAATTGTATCGTGAGAGAGTTCCGCCGCCTCAATGTTCGGGAGGCATTCCATCGCCCAAGCCGGAACTTCAGCCAAAACATCAGAAATATAGTTGCAGACTGCGTCTGAGGTTTCTTCTGTGTAGTTCAGTACAGGAGGAGCAGACGGAAGCAATGCCCCTATTGCTTTGATTGGATTCAAGCGTTGAATCTTGTTGTAGGGAGCCTGGCTAAGGCGCACTATTGCACGAAGAGGATAGGCCTCAGCCTTGTAGCAAGGCGTTTTTCCACTCCAAGGTGCTCCGTAGACCATAACTTTTCCATCCTCGAGCACTCTGATGAAAGGGCTGTCATCGTTCAAAAGGAACGAGTCGGGATATCTTTCGCGAAGGAGTCTGGTGTGAGTGCTCTTTCCGGTTCCTGATTCGCCGAGAAATATGGCGGTCTGTCCGTCGAAAACATTGGCCGAGCAATGAATCGCAAGGCATTTGTGCATACAGGTCAGGAAGTTCACGGCCGTCCAAAGCGCATAGCGATACATTGTCGCCGTCGCTCTCACTATGGATGTCCTGACGATGTCTGAGCCGATTTCCCAAATTTCCCAGAGTTCCTTTCCCGAATGTTCCTCGTGGGTGTGGAAAATTAATTCATTTCCTATCCTATAGAATTGACAGTCAATATCTTCGAAATCTACCTGAAAATATGGCTCCACACCATTGCAGTTCTCTCTAAGACGGGTAACCTCCCTTTCGTCAAGTTCTTCGGAGACAGTGAAGTCGTTTTCTGTTGATGATTCTGTAACGAAGGGTTGGAAAAAAGGCATTGCCCCGATGAAATCGCAAAGATTCTGTCCTTCGAATTTGAAGACAAAGTCCGCAATTGAAAGTTTTACAGGCATAGGCGTCTTCTTATTCGTTCTTTCCGTTGCTAAGGAGAGGCTCATCTTCTTCTTTTTCCAGAAGTCCACATTCCGCAATCTTGTCGCACCACGCCTGGGCGTCTTTACGTGCGAGATTCTCATCAATTTCGTATTCTTCGACAAGGGCAGCAGCGACATCGTCGATTGTAAATTCAGCCTCGTGGAATTTGTTCCAAAGGAAGACTGAACTGTCGTTGAGTGATATGATTTTGGTCATATCGCCGCCGTATTTGCCCTGCATTATAATGACATTCTGCCCCACGATGGAGCGGAGTTTGAATTTCGGAGAAATTTTCATAAAATAACTTGAATTTTGTTAGTGCAAATGTCGTTAAATTGCTTCTAATATGCAAAAAATGCGCGCATATTGAGAAAAATATGCCTTTAATACTTGCAAGTTAGTGTTTTTCTGTCTATCTTGCAGCGTTTTTGAAAGAAGTTTCAATTACTAATTTAAAATTAAATAACATGAAAGAGCTCGTAGCTAAAATCAATGCTGAAATCGCAGAATTTCAGGCAAATGCTGAGGCACAGGTAGTTAAGGGAAACAAGGCTGCCGGTGCACGTGCACGTAAGAACGCTTTGGAACTTATGAAGGATCTTAAAGAATTCCGCAAGGTTTCAGTTGAAGCTTCAAAGTAAGTCGCTAAACAAGCAAGAAGAAAGGGTTGCTGATTCTTTTCAGTAACCCTTTTCTTCGTAGTTGGAAACTTTCAAAAATAACTGGCTCCATCTCTTGAGAATAGAGATAGACCGCTTTCTTGCAATTTTCGTCAGAAATATATCTGGTGGCGGAACGTCTCTGTTTCCAAAAACTCTCCTGTCAACAGACAATCTTGTTCCGCATTTTCCTCAGGCATTCTTTCAACCAACAGCAGGGGCTCCTGCAGCTCAACTGCTACTATGTCACCGATTCTGAGCGAAACGACTTCCGACACCTCAGCAATGGCGTTCTCGACCATCTCTCGGCTGCCTTCCACGGTGCTGAAGATGACTTTCCCGTTTTTTCTCAGCACAAATTCGTTTTCATCGTTGTCGAGCACGAGGGGATTGTAGAGCGGGAAGGGGAGTATTGAACTATGGTCGAGGCATGCGGACCAAGTCAGTTCACTTTTCGCAGAGGAAGCATCTACAGTCTCGGTCTCCAGGGCATTTCCATCAACGGCGGCGCCTGGACGTATGCCGCCGTAGAGCAGGACTCCGAAGTTGAATCCGTCATAGTAGCGATCCGCGAACTTGTAGCCGATGCATTTACCGGCCTTGCTCACTCTTACGAAGAGTACGGGGGTGAACCTGTAGCCTTCTACGGCGGGGATTGCATAGATGTCCTTGTTCTCGCGCTCCCATGTTGTGTCAGGCCTGCATGTGCAGAGCCCTTCCATCGGTTTGACTATGATATTCATGGCTCTAAAATAACTTTCCTGTGCCGAACCTCTCCTGGAGAGCAGCTGCCGCAGAAGCTGTCTCACTTTCATTGAGAGGTTTCTTTGATGCCTCGCGTCTCTCTTTCTCGAACTGCTCCTTCAGTCTTGCAAACTGATGTTTGGTGTCGAGCATGAAGTCACCGCGATCAATCCAACTGAAATAGGACGGATCGTTTTCGTAGACCCATTTTGCCGCCTTGCCCTTGTATTTTCCGAAATTCACCTCCACGACTCCCTTATCATTTAGAATGAGCCGTCCGGCGAAGTCTACATACCTGTTCTTGACGAATCCGGCGAGGGCATTGAGATCGTTCTTCAGCACCGGGAAGCCCTTGTCCGGGTCGACTGTCGAGTATTTGTCAAGCTGCGCCTCCACCACTTCAACCGTCGCCAGCACATCGGCTTCCGCGGCATGTGCGTTCTCGAAGTCGCAACCGCAGTAGAATCGGTGGGCAGCCTTGAGATTACGCGGCTCATAGGCGAAATAAATCAGCTGGGCGTCAATCATTTTCTTCGAATGCAGGTCGAGGTCGAAGGACTTGTGCCTATAGCAGCGTGTCCTTTCGATTTCCTCCGCAAGCATAGGGAGGTCAAACTTCTGCGAGTTGTAGCCGCCGAGCTCGGAGTCTTTCAGCCACTCTACTACCTCGTCTACAATTCCCCAGAACTTCGGCTCGTCCTTGAGTTCCTCATTTGTGATTCCATGCACGGCCATCGCACTCGGATCAATCGGCCTCTGGCAGTTGTTCACATAGTCCCACGGGCAGACCCGCCATGTCTTTACACGCCTTTCTCCGTCGGGAAAGACCTTTACGAAGCAGAGCTCGATGATCGAGTCCGTCGGTATATTCAATCCGGTGCTCTCAATGTCAAAGAAAACGACCGGTTTCTCCAAATTAAGTTTCATTTATCAAAAATTATCGAAGTCCAACGCCGCAGAAGCCTCTTTAAAGCATAGACCAGCGTAATTGTATAAAATGGTCAGATGCAAGGCGGACGAGAAATTTAAACCGGAGCAACCTAATGGTTGTGAGGATTTGATTTATCGAAGTCCAACGAAGCAAAAGCCTCTTTAAAGCATAGACCAGCGTAATTGTATAAAATGGTCAGATGCAAGGCGGACGAGAAATTTAAACCGGAGCAACCTAATGGTTGTGAGGATTTAAATTATCGAAGTCCAACGAAGCAGATGGCCGTTTTAGGCAATTACGCAATCATTATTGGCATAATAATACCGCAAAGCTTTTCGCGCTCAGGCTCATTCTCCCCAGGCTGAATAAGCGCAGCCCGCTTATCATCCAAGAATCTCATCTCAAGTTCGCCACAGCTGAAGTTAGAGAGGATCTCAATCAAGAACGGAGACTTGAACCCGATGGTGAGAGGTGCGCCCTCGTAGTCGCAGGCAATCTTCTCGTGGGCTGCAATCGAGAATCCGAGATCCTGGGCCGAAACCTCTATGGCTCCCTCCGAGAGGTCGAACTTCACGTGGTTGGACGCCCTGTTAGCGCAGACGGACACACGCCTGATGGTGTTGAGGAATTGCACTCTGTCAATCTTGAGCACGTTTGAGTTGTTCTGCGGGATGACCTCGCGGTATTTCGGATATTTCCCGACAATCAGACGGCAGATGACTATGGTCTGTCCGAACTTGAATTCGGCATTCTTCGCGTCAAAAGAGATTTCAACCTCGTCTACGTCCTTCCCGATAATGGTCTTGAGGATGGACGCAGGTTTCTTGTGGAGGATGAACGAGGCCTTCTCCGATGCCTTGACATCCTTTGCCGTGTAGCAGATGAGCTTGTGCGCGTCTGATGCCACAAGTGTTGTGGATGCGGTGTCGATGTCGAAGAATATTCCGTTCATGGCGGGACGGATTTCATCATCGGCCGTGGCGTAGATTGTGCTTGTGATGCCTTCTACGAGCGACTGTGCCGGAAATGTCAGCTTTACAGCCGTCTCGTCCGTGCCTGTAATCTGAGGGTAGTCATCGGCCGGTCTGTAGGGGAGAGTAGATGCACCGCTTGCCCAACTGCACTCGAATGCGCTGTCTCCTACGGTCTTGATTGTCAGAGGCTGATCCGGAAGTTCCTTGAGCAAGTCCATAAGGTGTTTTGCCGGCACTGTCATCCGTCCTGTCTCGGTGATACCTTCCGGTTCAACTTCCGTTCTCAGAGTGAGTTCGGAGTCGGAGGCCGTAATCCGCAGGACTTTGGAGTCGAGTTCGAAGAGGAAGTCCTCGAGAATTGGGAGAGCCGATTTCGTTGGAATTGCCTTTGAAACGGCCATGACCGCCTTCTGCAGGTCAGAACTTGATATGATGAAATCCATGTCGTTAAAAATTTGTTTGTCGTATTTATGTCCATGTGCTGTCACGATGTCAATCGGTGTGGAACGTGCAAGGCACATATAACTGACAAATATAGCCAAAAAACTTCAGAAAAATCCATTTTGACTGACAAAATGAAAGAAAATGGCCAAAAGGAACTTCACTTTGTACGATTATTGTAGTATGCGACGATGTGCAGGCGCTACGGTGCAAGACTCCGTTGTGCCCTGATGTACGAAAATATAAAATATAACAATATGAAAAAAGGAATATTATATGCCATTATTTCTGCCCTGTGTGGGGCTGTGGCGGCCTTTATCGTCGTAAAGTGCAGTGGAAATTCAGAGGAACCGGCCCGGCAGGCGACTGTAGCCGAGTCTGATGTCAAGTTCAGGACTGTGGATCTCTCGAACGATAATTGGCCGGACTTTACATTCGCGGCAGAAACCTGCGTCGATGCCGTGGTCTATGTCAGGGTTACAGCCACCCAGCAGGTCGTGAGCAACGCCGGTCCACTCTTCCGCTTCTTCTTCGGCTATGAGGGCATCCCTCATTCCCGTGAGGTCCAGGGCAGCGGCTCCGGAGTCATCATCCGCGAGGACGGCTACATCGTGACGAACAACCATGTGATTGCCGGCGCCAAGTCGATTGAGGTCACGCTGAACGACAATCACACCTATCCTGCGAAACTCGTCGGCACCGACCCGGCCACGGATGTCGCCCTTATCAAGATTGAAGAGCACGGGCTCCCTGTCATCCCTCTTGCGGATTCGGACAAGCTCCGTCTCGGCGAGTGGGTGATTGCGATAGGCAGTCCGTATGACCTCCGTTCGACCATCACGGCCGGAATTGTCAGCGCCAAGGGACGCACGATGCCTAACTATTCCGGCGAGTTCAAGATTGAATCATTCATACAGACAGATGCTGCGGTGAATCCCGGAAACAGTGGCGGCGCACTCGTGAACAAGGAAGGACAGCTTGTGGGCGTGAATACGGCAATCATTTCACAGACAGGATCATACGCGGGTTATTCTTTCGCAGTTCCTTCCAACATCGTCAAGCGTATCACAGACGACCTTATGGACTACGGAACGGTTCACCGCGCCATGCTCGGCATTTCAATGGCCCCTGTGGATGAGGAAATTGCAAGGAATTTGAAACTTTCGTCAGTAAACGGCGTATATATAGCAGATGTGGTGAAAGGCAGTGCTGCGGAGAATGCCGGCCTGAAGGTGGGCGACGTTCTCGTTGAAATCGGCAATGTGAAGATTACGGGCTCCGCTTCGGTTCAGGAAGCTGTGAATAGTTTCCATCCGGGCGAGAAGACTGCTGTCAAGGTTATCCGTGACGGCTCAGAACTGTCTTTCGATGTGGTGTTTAAATAATCGTAACAGATGAGACAGCTAAAGATTACAAAATCAATTACTAACCGAGAGTCGGCCTCGCTCGACAAGTACCTCCAGGAGATCGGTAAGGAAGATTTGATTACAGTAGAGGAGGAGGTTGAACTTGCGCAGCGAATCAGAAAAGGCGACCAGGCTGCCCTTGAAAAACTTACCAGAGCGAACCTTAGGTTTGTAGTTTCTGTGGCAAAACAATACCAGAACCAGGGTCTCAGTCTCCCGGACCTTATTAACGAGGGTAACCTCGGGCTTATCAAGGCGGCAGAGAAATTCGATGAGACAAGAGGCTTTAAGTTCATTTCGTACGCCGTATGGTGGATTCGTCAGTCAATTCTCCAGGCTCTTGCCGAGCAGTCGAGAATCGTGCGCCTTCCTCTTAACCAGGTGGGCTCTCTGAACAAAATCAACAAGGCTCTCCAGAAGTTTGAGCAGGAGAACGAGCGCCAGCCGTCCAACGAGGAACTTGCGGAGATGATTGACGTTCCGAAAGACAAGATTGCCGATACGATGCGCGTGTCCGGTCGTCATGTCTCCGTTGACGCTCCGTTCGTCGAGGGCGAGGACAATAGCCTGCTTGACGTGCTTATTAACCCGGATTCCCCGAATGCCGACCGTGGACTTGTGAACGAGTCGCTCAACAAGGAAATCGAGCGTGCGCTTTCTACTCTTGCACCGCGTGAGCGTGAAATCATCAAGTCATTCTTCGGCATAGGATGCCAGGAGATGACCCTTGAGGAAATCGGCGAGCGCTTCGGCCTCACACGCGAGCGTGTGCGCCAGATTAAGGAAAAGGCCATCCGCAAGCTCAAGAACAATTCCCGCAGCAAGCTTCTGAAAGGCTATCTCGGATAATTTTGAATGTTTCTCACTTCGTTCAACGGGCGGACTGCATGTCGGCTTTATGGATGGGGTGAGTTTGTTTTGTAAATAATATACTTATATAATGATTTTGACACCGGAAAAACTTATCGCCGGCAGCGCGGCTGAGGCGGTCAGGCAGTTGTGGGGCGCTGAGGTTGATGCATCGCTCCTGCAGGTGCAGATTACGAGAAAGGAGTTTGACGGAGACTACACTCTTGTTGTGTTTCCGCTTTTGAAAATGTCTCACCTTGCGCCGGAGGCTACCGGCAATGCGATTGGGCAGTGGATGCTCGAGAATGTTCCCGAAGTCGGTGGATACAACACCGTGAAGGGGTTTCTGAATATTTCGCTTTCAAACGTTTATTGGAACGAGGTGTTTGCCGAGGCGTTTAGGAATGAGGATTTTGGCCAGCTTTCGGCAACCGGAAAGACCATTATGGTCGAATTCTCGTCACCGAACACCAACAAGCCTCTTCACCTCGGTCATGTGCGCAACAATCTTCTCGGATGGTCCGTTTCCCGCCTTCTTGAGGCGAACGGTCATAAGGTCCTGAAGGTCAATCTTGTGAACGATAGAGGAATACACATCTGCAAGTCAATGCTTGCATGGCTAAAGACCGCAAACGGCGAGACTCCAGAGACCTCCGGCAAGAAGGGAGACCACCTCGTGGGTGACTGCTATGTGGCTTTCAATGACATCTACAAGAAAGAGGTGGAAGAACTTGTCGCCGGCGGAATGTCGAAGGAAGAGGCCGAAAAGAATGCTCCGAGTCTTAAAGAGGCACAGGAAATGCTGCTTAAATGGGAGCAGGGAGACCCGGAAGTCCGCGCTCTTTGGGAGAAGATGAATTCTTGGGTGTATGACGGCTTCAACAAGACTTATGCCGACCTTGGAATCTCTTTTGACAGAATATATTACGAGTCTCAGACCTATCTGCTCGGCAAGGCCCTGGTGCAGAAGGGACTGGAGATGGGCGTTTTTGAAAGACACGAAGACGGCTCAGTCTGGTGTGACCTCACTGCCGACGGACTCGACCAGAAACTTCTTTTGCGTAGTGACGGCACTTCGGTTTATATGACCCAGGATCTCGGCACGGCAGAGCGCCGTTTCGAGGAGTATAGTCTTGACGAACTCATCTATGTGGTCGGCAACGAGCAGAACTATCATTTCCAGGTGCTCAAACTCATACTCAAGAAACTCGGTTTCGACTGGTCCGACAACATCTACCACCTTTCCTATGGTATGGTGGAACTTCCGGAAGGAAAAATGAAATCCCGCGAGGGAACTGTTGTGGATGCGGACGACCTTCTCGAGAAGATGTACAACACCGCGAAGGAGACTTCCCTCGAACTTGGAAAACTTGACGATATGTCAGAGACGGAGCAGGACGAACTTTTCAGAATGCTTTCTCTCGGAGCGCTCAAGTACTTCATAATCAAAGTTGACCCTCGCAAGACAATGCTTTTCGACCCTAAGGAGAGCATCGACTTCAACGGCAATACTGGTCCGTTCATTCAATATACCCACGCGAGGATCAAGTCCATTCTCCGCAAGGCCAAGGCTCAAGGCATTGATTGGAACATCGACTTGGAAATAATATCTCGTGACGCGGTAGAACTTTCTCCGAAGGAAGTCAGGATCATCAAGATCCTCAACAACTTCCCGAACAAGATCGCGGAAGCCGGTGAGGCTCACTCTCCTGCAATTGTGGCGAACTACGCATACGAGCTTGCCAAGGAGTTCAACCAGTACTACCACGACACTCCGATTCTGCGTGAGGAAAACAAGGCTGTCCTTGCCTTCCGCCTCCAGCTTATCGAACTGATTGCGCGTGTCCTCACAAAGGCCATGGATATTCTGGGCATCAAACTTCCGGAGAGGATGTAGTCGTTCCTCCTTTCTCAGCTGATAGAGCAAAGGGCTGGTAAAGGATTTCTTTGCCAGCCCTTATTATGTCCTCTTGTAATGACTACAGATAGTCGTCGAAGTAGGTCGTCACTTTGTCCATCAGGTGGATGCGGTTACGCCCGAAGACATTGTGTTTGGCCGTAGGGTAGGGGAAGTAATCGACAGGGATTTCGAGGTCGATGCAGCGCTGGATGAAGCTGAGGCTGTGTTCCCAGACCACTGTGTCGTCGATTGCGCCCTGGCAGATTAGCAGTTTGCCCTTGAGATTAGCCGCTTTTGTAATCAGACTTGTGCTTTCGTAACCTTCCGGATTTTCGGCAGGATTGTCCATATATCTTTCACCATACATCACCTCATACCATTTCCAGTCAATCACAGGTCCTCCTGCGACACCGACTTTGAATACTTCGGGATATGTCGTCATCAGCGATATGGTCATAAATCCACCGTAACTCCAGCCGTGCACGCCGATTCGCTCGCCGTCGACATAGGGGAGGCTTTTCAGCATATTGATTCCTTCCATCTGGTCTGCCATCTCCGCTTTTCCGCAGTTTCTCCAGATTGCTTTTTCAAACTCTGCTCCCCGGTAGGACGTGCCGCGATTGTCTTGAACATAAACAAGATAGCCTTTCTGAGCCATCAGCATTTCCCAGTAGCGCAGCCCCCCGAGCCAAAAGTTGTTGACCATCTGGGAGTGAGGGCCGCCATAGACATAGACTATGACAGGATATTTTTTCCCTGGGTCGAAGTCTTTGGGTTTCAGAAGCCTGTAGTAGTTGTCGAACTGTCCGTCCGCGCTTTTTACTGTGCCGAGGTCTATTTCACAGAATCCGAATGGCCGGGTGCTGTCTTCGGCGCGGAAAAGCACTTCCTTCGCCCCGTTGAACCTGCCGTCTTTCCCGATTTTGCCCGTCGTACTGCATTTCTGCACTGTCGGAGGAACATCAAGACTGCTGTACATTTCGTAAAATGCGCTGCAATCCTGCTCCATCTTCAAAATCTTGTGCCAACCCGGCTCCGACGTGAGCCTCTGGGAGCTGAATCCTGCCGGTAAGCTGAACCTGCCCTTTCTGTCCCTGCGAAGCGGTGTTCTGAAGACATGTCTTTCGATCGGACTGACCTCGTAGGAATAGTAGTAAACCCATTTCCCGTCGTTGGCGATATACTCGACGTCTGCATCAACTTTTGTCAGACGCTCCACTTTGCCCCCGAGGTCGCAGAGGTAGAGATTGCGGAATCCGTCGCGGTTGTTTGTGCGGTAGATAAATTGTGTGGAAGAGTGTCCCAGGGGAGCCTTGCTGTCCTTTATGAAAAAGACCGGGTCTGAAGGCTCAACATATTTTTCGTCTGTTTCGCTGAAAATTGTCCCGAGAAATTCTCCGCTTGAAGCGTCGTAGCGGTTGAAGTGCATCTCTTTCTGGCTTCTGGAGAGCACTTGAATCAATATGCTCCCGGAATCCGGAGTCCAGCTGATGTTGCTGAGATAGCGTTCCTCCGTGAAATCCGTGACATCCATATAGACTGTCTTTTCGCTGCAAAGGTCATATACTCCGAGACTTATCTTTTCCGAGCTCATTCCTGCCATAGGATATTTTATGCTCGTGAGCGTTCCTGTCCGGGTGGTGATGTCCAGAAGAGGGAAGTCGGTGACCGCAGTTTCGTCCTTGCGGTAAAAAGCGAGTTTCAGACTGTCCGGTGACCAGAAAAGACCGCCGTCGATTCCGAATTCGTTGCGGCTGACAGTCTCTCCATAGACAATCCCCGGATTCTCTGCCCGAACAATCACCTTCCCATCCAAACGAATCTGTGAAATCCCATCAATCCGCTCACTGACAGCGCGTTTCGTCTTATTCCCGCCTGCCATCCATTCAAATCGCGGAAACCGGGTCCGCAAACCTTTCCCCGACACGGCCTCCTCCATAGTAAGGTCTCGTCCCGTTTGTGCCTCCCTCACAGCAAAAACCCCAGGTTGAGCGCTCAGACCCCAGCCAAGACAAAGGCTGAGAAGCATAGATGTTATAACTTTTTTCATAATCATTTATTTCTTGGAATTTGACTCCTCTATTGTGGTTTCAGCATGTCAAAGATAAAGAATTTGAAAGCAATTCACAACATATTGTCAAATAGTTCCTCTATTATGCCGCGGGGACATATCACATCAGTCTGAACGAGAAGGATAAATACTCGAAACTCAAACCCGTCTATTCCATAGGCTTCCTCAACTATAGTCTTTCGCACGAGAAACCGGAAATGTGGAACACTAACGAACTCATTTCCAATTATGTTTTTACGGAAAAACGGACGGGAGAGATTGCATCTCCGACAATTTCAATTATCTTTGTGGAATTGGAACGGTTTACTAAAAGGCTTGACGAATGCACGGGCGAACTCGACCAACTCCTCTACCTTTTTCGGAACATCAGCTCGCTGACAGGGATACCGGAAGAGATGCGGTCGGAGCCGTTTTTCGAGAAGTTGCTCGATGCCTGTCGGATTGCCGCCTTTCCGGAAAACAAGAAACTTAATTACGAACTGAATATGATGCGCGAACGTGACATAATTGCACAGCGCGAATATGCTGTGCAGAACGGCTTCAACAATGGTCGAAAAGAAGGGCGTGCTGAAGGACTGGAAGAAGGAAAGAAGATGACCCAGATTGAAACCGCCAAGAATTTGCTCAAGGCTGGAGTCGCACCGGGGGTGATAGCTGAATGTGTTGGCCTCAGTTTGGATTTTGTCAAATCACTATAGAATATAGCCACCTACTCAACGGAGAGGATGCGGTCAACTATGTATTTCTGCTGGCCTCGCCACGGAAGGGCGCCGAGATATTCGCGGTAGTGGAGCTGGACGTTTCTTCCGCTGCAACGCATCAGGGTGTCGGCAATCGCCTCGTCTTCAACGGAGAAGTCGAATTCGTAGGACTGGATTGCTGTGGTGGCACCCCGGCTGCCTTTTTGGAAGCCTGCCTGAATGGCCCTGCCCTCGTAGGTTTTCCAGACATATCCCTTGTAAACCACAAAATTGAGCTCTCCGGCCTTCACGCCCTCGCCGAAGACATAGTAGAACTTGAAATAAAAGAATGCGGCGGCAAACAGCAGAAGCGCCACCGTCGTCCAAGCAATAATTTTCTTCTTAACTGTCATTTTTCTCTTTGGTTGAAAGAACCTCTAAAGATACAAAAAATCTCGTATTATTGTTCATCTTCTGTCCAATAGACGTACGATTAGATCAGATATTCGCATCAAAACTTCAAACATTCTGCCTAACTTTGGCAGTGTAATGTTTTTTCTTTGTACCCATGGTACAATCGGCTCGGCAAACCTCACAGGTGCGGGCCTAGGGATGAAAAGTACACGAAACCGCAACTGTTATGAAGAAAAAACTAAAAAGACTTGCACCAAATCAAATCACTGAACTTTCTCAGTGCGAGATTTTCGTTTTCGGAAGTAATCTTGAAGGTCAGCATATGGGTGGTGCTGCACGCTATGCCTATGACCATTTTGGTGCAGAATGGGGTAATGGAGTGGGACCGCAGGGGCGGTGCTACGCAATTCCGACGATGCACGGGAATCTATCCGACATCAAACCTTATGTGGACGATTTCATCGAATATGCCAGGCAGCATCCGATGAACCGTTTCCTTCTCACCAGAATCGGCTGTGGTATTGCCGGCTTCAAAGACAAGGATATGGCGCCGCTTTTTGCGGAGGTTATGAAGCTACCGAATGTCTCTTTTCCAAAAGAATGGGTTTCCCGGCTTCTATACTACGTCGGGCCAAATGAAAGAATGAAGCAACTTGCTCCTCCTGTCATCAATATGGAAGTGCTACAACGACTTTGCGAGGAGCATCTGTATACGATTGGTGCCGGCATCCCTTGGGATGAACCGGATATCCTGATTCGCTATGTCATTGATGAAGACAAGTTCGGTTATAAGGCTATGGGGAACTTCTTTTTCTTTGCCGACACTCTTTATGTATGGGACTTAGACGATGTCTGGGCTCCTAATCATAATGACGACATAGTTGACGTAATCTTCCACGATGAGTGTGAGGGGAGAGGATATGCCCATAGGGCACTTTTCGCCGGTGTCGAGACTCCGTACGAAGATTCAAAAGGTGAGAAAATCTTCACGGGCGATGTTTGCCATATCAAATTCCACGGCGTCGAGTATGATTTCCCGCTGACCACACTGGGCTCGGAGGAGAATCCGGAACATTTCTGCTATGCATTTGTTCTGGACAATCACTGCATTTATCCTGAAGAATGCGAGAGCATCACTCGTGTCGGCACCGTATTCTATATGCTTGAGCCGAATGATGACGGCAATCTGGTCGATGAAAAAAGTGCAGAATTTACTGACATCTATGGCGAGAACCCGGAACCGATTGAGCACCGCCTGGAAATGGCAAAGTACACGCCCAGTTTCTTCAAGGACTATTGGAAATATGTCGTCTTGACGACTATGGAAATAGAGTACGATTGGCGCTACTATCCGGGTCTTCCTAAACCGGAATAGAGATTGTTAGCAGTTAGTCGATTTAAACCACAATGCACAGTTATGGAAAATATCTATATCAAAAATCAATTACAGGAACTATTGAATAGGATTCCTGACTATTTTGAACCTAACGAGCTTGCTTATTATAGCGCTCATTGTAAAAACGAGCAACAGATTCGAGACAAGATTGCTTGGAAATTACATTTGGCCATTACCCAAGACAAAAAATATGGGGATAAGTTTGTTGTACGTAGGGAGTGGGCTCCGGAAGAACATCGCGAGTTCAGAGTAGATTTAGCTATCCTAGAAATGGACGATAATCGAGAGAAGGTAAAGAAGGTAATAGCATTAATTGAGTTCAAAGCCCATTCTATCGCCAGACCAGAACCTTCGTTCTACTGCTCCGAGTTCAAGCGAGATGTAAAAAAAATGCTCAAATTGAAAGATACCGTTGATATATGCAGGAGTGCAGAATTGTATTTTGTCTTTTTGGAGACGGGACAGGATAGGAAAGCCGACAAATACCAATCGGTTTTAGGATTCTCGCAGTATCAAACCTCTAAATGTGTTTACTGTAAGGGTGCACGAGACAAAAAATATCTAGATGCAATAAAGTCGCACTGGAAGGCGTTCAATGAGGGAAATTATAGGGTTGATTATGAAGAAAAGTGCTTACAACCAATAAGCATCCCCGAGCCTGAAGTAATTAAAATAGGAGAAGCCTTTGGCTATACGCAATATGTTTCACCATTCTTAATAGGACCACTAGATACTGTTTCGAAAAGTGCGTCTGAAGTGAGATAAAAAGAAAGTCTATGGATTTCTTTTGTTGTCAGTATGAATTTACTAATTTTGTAATTATGAACCTTGGTGCAGAAAACTACGCTGCAAATTTAAAGTTTGTGCAAATATGAATTGCTTATGAAGTCGTTCGAAGACATAACACAAGCTCGGCCGTTCATCAAATGGGTTGGAGGGAAGACACAGTTGCTGGATGAGGTTAGTAAATCGCTTCCTCGTGATTTCGCATCCCGTCAGCACGTTACGTATGTGGAGCCGTTTGTTGGAGGTGGTGCTGTTTTGTTTTGGATTCTTCAGGAGTATCCCAACATTGAGAAAGCTGTTATCAACGACATAAACCCGGAACTCATTTGCACCTATAGTGTTATTAAGGAGAACGTGGAAGAGTTAATCGCGGAACTTGCTCATATCCAAGAGGAGTATATCCCCCTCGGCGCAGAAGAGCGCAAAGCGTATTTCCTTGAGAAAAGAGTCCGTTTCAATACGAAACAGACAACTCCGGTAGATACGGCAGCTCTCTTCATTTTCCTCAATAGAACATGCTTCAATGGCCTTTATAGGGTTAATTCCAAAGGCGAATTCAACGTTCCTCACGGAAAATATGCCAATCCTCGTATTTGCGATGCTGCCAATCTTAGAGCTTGCTCTTCGATTCTCCATAGAGTCGAAATCCTTTGCGGTGACTTTTCTGAGACCGGTCGTTTCGCCGGTCCTGACACATTGTTCTATTTTGATCCTCCGTACAAACCCATCACTGAAACTTCCTCATTCACTTCCTACGCAAAAGAGGGCTTCAATGATGATGAGCAACTCCGTCTTCGTGACTTCTGTGACCAAATAAGCAAGGAAAAGGCGCTCTTTGTCGCCAGCAACTCTGACCCGAAAGACGTGAATCCCAAGGAGAATTTCTTCGACACCATATATCAAAACTTCTTCATTAAGAGAGTATCCGCCTCCAGAATGATTAACTCTGACGCTTCCGGCCGTGGAGCCATCTCTGAATTGATGATTTCTAATGTAGTTAACGTATAAGTATGAGAGATTTTATGACTTGGTTGGCTGGCTTTCGTTCCGCCATAGCCGGTTATAAGTATTACACCGACTTTGATAAGATTTACAGGAATGTAAATGCCGTCAGAGTTGAGCTTAATATTATGAATTCCTTGGTTGGATGCCATGACATCGAGAAAGAATTTGTGGCGCTGTGCAGGCGTTATCCGGAGATTCTAAAGTGTATCCCCATTCTGCTGGCAAAGCGCGAATCCGACATCCTTACAGTGGACTTTGACGGCGAACACGTTTGGAACTTCAGGCGGGCCAATTACCGCATTGAGGAATACGTGGTATTTATGCGTGAAACAGGGTTGTTTGACCTTATGCAGCAGAAGCACATCCACAATCTTGTGGACTACGTTACCGGTGTGGAGACTGGACTGGACTCCAACGCTCGCAAAAACCGTGGTGGCCACGTGATGGAAGACCTTGTGGAAGGGTATCTTGTAAAAGCCGGTTTGGTCAAGGATACATCATATTTTAAGGAGATGTACATTCACGAGATTGAACAGAAATGGGGCATCGACCTGTCTTGCATCTCCAATGAGGGCGGCACTGAAAAGCGCTTTGATTTCGTTATCAAGCGCCCGGATATGATTTATGGCATCGAGACCAATTTCTACGCAAGTGGCGGCTCTAAATTGAATGAGACAGCCCGCAGTTACAAAACTATCGCGCTTGAGACCAAGAATCATCCCCAATTCAAATTCGTCTGGATTACCGATGGTCAGGGCTGGGGTTCTGCTCGCAACAATCTAAAGGAGACCTTCGACGTTTTGGAGAACCTTTACAACATAATGGATCTTGATGAAGGTGTGATCGAAAAGAAACTGATATAGTATCTATGCCCACTGCCTACTACAAATCACAGGATAAAAATTTTACGCTCCTGCAAGGAGATTGTATCGAACTTCTGAATTCTTTTGATTTCAAGTTTGATATGATTTTCGCTGATCCTCCGTATCATTTGTCGAACGGCGGCATCAGTATTCAGAGCGGAGTTCCTGTCTCCGTGAATAAAGGTAATTGGGATAAATCCAGAGGCTTTGAGGAGGACTACAAGTTTGATAAAACGTGGCTGACCGCCTGCCGTGAACATTTGAAATCAGATGGCACCATTTGGGTCAGCGGAACGTATCACAATATCTTTTCTGTGGCTCGCTGCCTTACGGAGCTGGATTTCAAGATACTGAACTGTATCACCTGGGTGAAGACCAATCCTCCGCCCAATCTTTCCTGCCGATACTTCACCTATTCGGCGGAGTATATTCTGTGGGCCCGAAAGGAGCAGAAAGTGGCTCATTACTACAATTATGAGTTGATGAAGGAGATTAACGGTGGCACCCAGATGCGTGATGTCTGGACGTTGCCGGCCATTGCTCCGTGGGAGAAATCCTGCGGTAAGCATCCCACTCAGAAACCGTTGTGCGTCCTGTCGAGAATCATTCAAGCTTCCACCAGGCCTAGTGCATGGATACTTGACCCGTTCACAGGAAGCAGCACCACCGGTATTGCGGCAAACCTTCTTGGACGCCGTTTCCTCGGAATTGACCAGGAAGAAAAATTCCTCGAGATGAGCAAGTCCCGTCGCGAAGAACTGAACAATACCAATCGTAGATGGGAGATTCTGGAGAAATTGGAGAAGCAAGCTAAACTCTTCCAGGACAGCGACATCCGCGTTCTGTGTGAGCCAGAGGCGTACTATGGGCCGGAACTTCCGTTCTAATACTCTCTGTGTTGAGTGTGCACATACGATGCTTACGATAACCGACTTCAAACTGCAAACGTTTTGCTGATTTCGTATGCCACATTTTAGCAACAAAATCCACCATCTTTGCAATACGAAAAACAACAAATCGCTCGATGTGGCTAAGAATTGTTAGCAATGAGAAGATGAGTGAAAATATATTTATTATGAAAGATTTTGCAGCAATTGATTTTGAGACGGCTAACGAGTGTCGTTCCAGTGTGTGCAGTGTTGGCGTGGTAATCGTTCGAGAGGGCAATATTGTGGACTCATTTTATAGCCTGATTCATCCGGAACCGGAATACTATCAATGGTTTTGTCAGCAAGTTCACGGTCTTACGGAGGAGGATACGGAGGACGCTCCGGTGTTCCCTTATGTTTGGGAGAAAATTGCGCCGAAAATAGAAGGCTTGCCGCTTGTTGCGCACAACAGCACTTTCGATGAAGGATGCTTGAAAGAAGTTTTTAGGCTATATCAGATGGATTACCCGGACTATGAGTTTTATGATACGCTTTCTGCTTCTCGTAGGCATTACGGCTGCCGTTTGCCGAATCACCAGTTGCAAACAGTGGCAGCGGCCTGTGGTTATGACCTGACAAATCACCACCACGCCTTGGCCGATGCTGAGGCTTGCGCCCATATCGCTATTAAAATTTTATAATCTAAAAATTGTGCTATATTTGCACTTGCTTTGAAAAGACATCTCGAATATTTGAGCGCACTGGCGCTGGTGTTGTTCGCGTTCTTCTTTGCATCAACCAACCTCTTCACCCACGTCCACGAGGGTCCTGAGGGACGGATTGTGCACTCCCATCCTTGGAGCGGGAAGCCGCACAGCCACAGTCAATCGGAGTTTCAACTTCTGCAACTCATCTCGCTCAATATCTATCGGGCAGCCGAACAGGTCGGTGTCACTTCTTTGCCGCGACCCGTTCTCTATGAACTCCCGATGCGGAAACTGCCTGAAGTGATTCAGACAGTTTTCCACCACGTCCTCGGTTTGAGGGCACCGCCCGTCTTGTCTTTATAGTCTTAACTTAAACTTCTGAATTACAGAAGACTACGAATTGCGTAGCCTTCGGAGGGCTATGCCTATACTTAACTATATTATTCAAAACAAATGAAATCAATACATATTATCGCCACTCTCATTGTGGCTGCACTTGCTGTGTCCTTCAGCGGACAGAGCTATGCGCAAAAGAAAAAAACAGACGCCACCGTCACCGGACACGTCATCGACGCCAAGACCGGGGAACATCTCCCTTATGTGACAGTGATGGTCGGCGGCACCCAAATCGGCATCCAGACCTCATCGTCCGGACACTATACACTCCGAAATCTCCCTTTGGGAAAGCACGATATTGTCGCTTCCTTTGTGGGGTATAAAGATGCGTCCGTTCCACTTGAATTGGAAGAAGGAAAGTCTTACGAAGTGAATTTCAGCCTTGAGCAGGAGACTCTCTCCCTGGACGGAGTTGTGGTGAGCGCAACCAGAAACCACTCGTCACGTAAGATGGCCCCGACGCTTGTCAATGTCGTGGACAGCCGCCTTTTCGCCGGCACTTCGTCACCCACCCTTGCAGAGGGACTGAGCTTCCAACCGGGGGTCAGAGTGGAGAACGACTGTCAGAACTGCGGGTTCACCCAGGCGCGCATCAACGGTCTGGACGGTCACTATTCACAGGTCCTCATTGACTCCCGACCCGTATTCTCGGCTCTTGCCGGCGTGTATGGCCTGGAACAGATTCCCGCATCGATGATTGACCGTGTCGAGGTGGTTCGCGGTGGCGGTTCTGCGCTTTTCGGTGCTTCCGCCATTGGAGGAACAATCAACATCATCACCAAGGAAGCCCTGCGTTCGAGTGCGGGACTAAGCCACGAGCTCACTTCTATCGGGATAAGCCGGGCTCTTGACAACAACACGAGCCTTAACGCTTCGATGGTTACCGACGACGGCCGGGGAGGGCTTTTCGTCTTTGGACAGAGGCGTAGTCGAAACGGCTACGATGCTGACGGAGACGGATTTACGGAAATTCCTACGATAAACTCCATCACGGTCGGCACAAGAGGACATATCCGGGTGAGTCCATTTTCGAAAATCCGGCTTGAGTATCACGCCATCAAAGAGGATAGGCGAGGAGGAGACCGTCTGGACCGTCCGGCACACGAGGCGCTCATCGCCGAGCAGACGCAGCACACAAACAACAGCGGTTCCCTCAGTTATGACGGCCAGAGTCAGGACGGCAAGCACCTGTGGAACGCATACATCTCGGCACAGCACATCAGTCGCAACAGTTACTATGGCTCTGGGATGGATCCGAAGGCTTATGGAAGGACGAGGGACCTCACCGCAGTATGCGGAGGGCAATATTCCTATAAATTCGACCGTCTTCTTTTTATGCCCGCGCAGCTCACCGCCGGACTGGAGTATAATTTCGACGACCTGAAAGATGTTTCTCTCGGGTATGATTACAGGACAGACCAGCGAATCCACATCGTCGGCACATATCTTCAGAACGAATGGAAAAACGCGCATTGGGGGCTTCTCGCCGGAGTCCGTATGGATAAGCACAATCTTATCTCGCGACCGATATTCTCTCCAAGGGTCAATCTTCGTTACAGTCCTTTCAGAGACCTGAGCTTCAGAGCCATATATGCGGGAGGTTTCCGTGCACCGCAGGCCTTTGACGAGGATCTTCACATCTCAGTCGCCGGCGGGGAACGAATAAGAATCCGACTTGCCGACAAACTCCGGGAGGAGCGTTCGCATTCATTCAGCGCTTCGACCGACTGGTATCGCAGTTTCGGGAAAGTCTCACTCAACCTTATGGCGGAGGGATTCTTCACCTTATTGAAGAATACATACGCCCTGCGGAAGACCGGTGAAAAGGCGGACGAGGGAAAGAGCAGCATTATGGAGCGTTACAACGGGCCCGGTGCGAAAGTTTATGGCTGTACGATGGAGGGAAGGCTCGCCGTTGCGAGGCTTTTCAGCTTCCAGGGAGGTCTGACTTTGCAGAGAAGCCGCTATGATGTGGCTAAATCTTGGAGTGATGACGATAAGGTCGCTCCGGAGAGGGAGATGTTCCGTTCGCCGAATTTTTATGGTTATATGGTCGCCCGTTACACACCGTTCAGAAATTTCGATATCGACCTTTCAGGCACCTACACCGGCTCTATGCTCACTCCGCACATGAAGGGAAGCGGTACGGATGTCGATGTTGCCGTCCGCACTCCGTCGTTCTGGGATATGAGTTGCAAGATCGGCTACGAATTCAATATAATGGGTATTTGCCGTCTGAAACTGTACACCGGAGTAAAGAATATTTTCAATTCCTATCAGAAAGACTTCGACAAAGGAGAGGGACGGGATTCGGGATATATCTACGGCCCGTCGCTCCCGCGCTCGCTCTTTCTCGGAATGGGTATGAATTTCTAAAGAAGAAGAGGGCGTATTCCTTGGAAATGTCTTGGAGTACAAACTCAATCTATGCAAAAATGCCGACACCGGATATCTCCGATGTCGGCATCGAACCGTTTATGTTGCTTGTTTAGAAACCTTCAAAAGATAACCTGCATCATCTTTCTCATTCTTTTCGGTCTATATTTATTTTCTCATCAGTCGTGTACCTCCAGTACACTCCTTCTTCCAAAAGAAATCTATACTCGAAAATAATTGACAAATTTGAAGCAGTTTATTTTTTTCATGTTTCTTATTTAATTTCAATTGCCCTGTTGCTCGGAACTTCCTTCACAACCTCTTTCTTAGGCAACTCGATTTTCAGCACGCCGTGCTCCATCTTTGCTGCAATCTTCTCAGCATTGACAGACTCAGGAAGCGTAAAACTCTGACGGAATGACGTGTATGAGAACTCATGACGCAGGTACTGTCCGTGCTTTTTCCCGTTCTCTTTCTTCTCTCCTTCCTTGTTCTCGGCCTCGTTGTTCTTTTCGGACTTCTTCTCAAGGCTGATTACCAACTCGTTGTCCGGGGTAAGGTTGATTTTGAAGTCATCCTTGGTCATACCAGGAGCGGCGACCTCGACTTCATACTCATTATCGCGTTCAATTACATTGATGGCCGGCGTTGATGATGCGTGTCTGTACTGAGGTACAAAAACTCTGTCGTCAATGTCAAACAGGTCATTGAACAATTCTGGCAACCAGTTCTGTGATTTCATAATAGGCATCATAATTTATAAATTTTAATTTTCGTTCAACTTTATCCGTCTTCCGCATCCCCTCGTTTCCGAGTTTCAGTTTCGGACGAACCTCTGTCGTGTTCCTCGGTCCCTTGGGACTTACCCGAACACGACAGAGGTTTTTTCAAATCCGATGCCGTAGCTATAATGTGCTGATAATCAGACAATTTGTCAGTAAATAAAGACAACTTGACCGATTTTTCTGACTTTTTGACAGACTGAAAGTCTTATTTACAGAAGGATATACTTTGCGACGAAGATTGCGGCGAGTATATATGCCGCCGGCGAAATCTTCTTGAAGTTGCAGCAAAGGAGGTTGATGAGAACGTAAGAAATCATACCAAGCATAATACCGTCTGAAATGGAGTAGCAGAGCGGCATCGCTATGAGAGTGATGAATGCAGGGATGGCCTCAGAGTAATTCTCGAAATCGATGTCGCGGATAGGTGACATCATGAACACGCCGACTATCACAAGGATAGGAGCTGTCGCTGCACCCGGGATGGCGAGGAAAATAGGGGAGAAGAAGAGAGCCACTGCGAAGCATACGGCTGCCGTGAATGCGGTGAGACCGCTGCGTCCGCCCTGCGCGATTCCGGATGCGCTCTCGACGTAAGTGGTGGTGGTTGAAGTACCGAGGCAAGCACCTGCTACTGTTGCGATTGCGTCAGACATGAGGGTCTTGTTGATGTCAGGAATGTTGCCTTTCTCGTCAATCATCTTTGCCTTTGTGCTGACGCCGACAACTGTTCCGATGGTGTCGAACATGTCGATGAACATGAAAGTGAAGACAACCACGAACATGTCGAGAGAGAATACCTGACTCCATTCGAACTTGCAGAAGATAGGGCTGACAGAATCAGGAACTGACGCGATGCCGTTGAACTTGGTGATGTGCTCACCTGTTGCAGGATCCTTCATTACAAGTCCGAGGGCAGCTGTCGCAATCATACCGATGAGGAGTGCTCCGGGAACCTTCTTCACAACGAGGAAAGAAGTGAGTACGAGACCGATGATGGCAAGCAGGGCTGTTCCGTGAGTGATGTCACCGAGAGCGACGGTGGTGGCATCGTTTGATACGATTACGCCGGCGTTCTTCAGACCGATGAAGGCGATGAAGAGACCGATACCGCAGCCGATGGCCTTCTTGATGGATACTGGGATGGAATCAACGATCCACTTGCGTACATTGGTTACTGTAAGAAGGATGAAGATGATACCTTCGAGAAGGACAGCTGTGAGGGCGAACTGCCAGCTGTAGCCCATTCCGAGGCAGACTGTGAATACGAAGAATGCGTTGAGACCCATTCCCGGAGCGAGTGCGAAAGGCTTCTTTGCGTAGAATGCCATCACGAGAGTACCGATGATGGCAGCAAGGGCAGTTGCAGTGAAGACAGAACCGGTAGGCATTTCCGGAAGTGCGGAAAATATGCCTGGATTGACTGCCAGAATGTAGGACATCGTGAGGAATGTCGTGATGCCGGCAAGAATTTCAGTCTTGATGGTGGTTACTTTCGGGTCCAATCCGAAAGCCTTCTGTATGAACTTGTTCATTTTGTTTTTTAGATAAAGTTGTTTTTGTTTTTCATGTTTTCGGACACACCATTTCCGAAACAAGAATCTGCGGGTTTATATGGTCTCCGCCGACCGTATCGAAAAGAAAAACACCGGCCATTCCGGCATGCGAACCGGAATGACAACGGTAAAATATCAATTACGTAGCTAAAAACAGCAACTTAGAAGCTCCACTTAGCTGCTAATGTCGGAATGCAATAGAATCCTGTGCCCGCGAAGTTGTAGGAGAGCTCGACCTCACCGCCGAGGCTGAGGTTAACTTTCTCCATGCCCTTGATTTGGTTGAGGTTAACCCAGAACTGAGGCTCTGAAAGGGCGATGAATTGCGTTCCAGTAGGAACTCCTGCCTCATTCAGTTTGCCCTGCCAAGGCCTGTGCTCCCTCCAGAAATCCACGAATCCGGAGAATGTGCACCATCCGTGAGCGAAATTGATGCCCCACACACCGGTGAGCTGGAAGTTGTGTACCTGTTTCTTGCCCGCGCCGTCAACGGTGCCCGGAATGAGCTTGTACATTGCGCTGATGGACCAAGTCTTGCTGAAGTCCTTTGAGTGTCCGCTGTAGGTGAGACCTGCGAGCCAAGAGTTGTTGAATGAGCCGGCATCTTTGCTCAGACCGCCGTTGTACTCAACGTGGAGTGAAAGCCAGTCCATTTTTGTGTTCTGCCAGAAGCAGAGTTCGCGGGAAATCTCCCAGTAAGCGCCGAGAACACCGGCTGTTTTGGTTGCGCCTTCAGCCTTGCTGTTGCTCATGTAGTCCATATCCACGAAGAAGTAGGTGCTTCCCCAAGAGTCCGGCTTGAACATTTCGACGGTGGTGGTGAGATAACCGCGTGACCGGAGATCCTTTCCGTCCTTACCTTTGTACATGTTGTGACCGAAGTCGTAGTGGAGTTGGACATTCTGCGCGAATGCGCCGAGTGAGAGGAGGGCGAGAGCGCCCGTAAGGATTAATTTCTTCATACCTGAAATTGAATTATTTAATTAAAATTGGTGTGTCTTATCTATTCTTCAGTGACCCTATTGGTGTTAGCGTCAAAGTTCACCGCAGTATCCCCCTGCGGATCCTTACCGAACTCATAATCCTTGCCTGGAAGTATCGCATTGAGGATGATACCCACCAATGCCGCAACTGCAAGGCCCGAAAGCTTCGTAAATCCGAGGTCTATGCTTCCGCCCGGAATGCCGTAGTTTATGCCGATGCCGAGTACGAGTATGATTGCTGCGATGATGACGTTGCGTGAGGATGTGAAGTCCACTTTGTTCTCAACCACATTGCGCACGCCGACCGCCGAAATCATTCCGTAGAGAATCAGGGAAACTCCGCCGATTGTCGCTGCAGGCATAGCGCTTACGATTGCCGAGAATTTCGGACAGAAGGAGAAGAGTATTGCGAAGACCGCAGCGATTCTGATGACGCGCGGGTCGTAAACCTTTGTCAGATTGAGCACTCCGGTATTCTCTCCGTAAGTTGTGTTGGCAGGCGCTCCGAAAAGGGATGCGAGTATTGTCGCAAGACCGTCACCGATGAGAGTGCGGTGCAGACCCGGTTTTTCGAGATAGTTTTTGCCGGTTGTGGATGAAATCGCACACATGTCGCCGATGTGTTCAATCATCGTCGCGAGTGCAATCGGCATAATGGTGATAATCGCGCTTGAGAGCAGTTCCCAATTCTTTGTGTCTGCGATTGCGAGTGCACTGCTGTCACGATGGACAGGAAGACCAATCCAAGCGGCTTCCTTGACAGCCGTGAAGTCCACAAGCCCGCAGCAGGCCGCTACGAAATAGGAACCGAGCACTCCGAGAAGAATCGGGATGATGCGAATCATACCCCGTCCCCAAATGTTGCAGACAACGATGATGACGATTGCAAGAAGTGCTATCCACCAGTTGCTCTGACAGTTGCTGATTGCAGAGCCGGCGAGGATGAGGCCGATGCAGATGATTATCGGGCCTGTCACCACAGGCGGGAAGAATCTCATTACTTTCTTTGTTCCGAAAGCGGCGATGAGCCCGGCGAGGATGAAATACAAAAAACCTGCACAGGCGACGCCGATGCAGGCATAAGGCAGTGATTGTTCAGCTGAGAGTCCGAAACCGCTTCCCATTTCGACTACGGAGAGGTAACCTCCGATGAAAGCGAAAGATGAGCCGAGAAACGCCGGGACTTGTAATTTGGTGATGAAGTGGAAAAGTAGTGTACCGAGTCCTGCGAAGAGGAGGGTGGTGGATACCGGAAGACCTGTGATTGCAGGTACCAGAACGGTCGCGCCGAACATCGCAAACATGTGCTGTAACCCGAGAGTAAGCATCTTTGGTTTGCCCAATGTCCTGGCATCATAAACCGGCTGTTGGGTGGTTGGTGCTTTTGACATAATTAAAACAAGATTACTAAACTTCGGACTGCAAAGTTATCTTCTTTCTCCTTTGCTACAAAATATAAATGCATATTTTGCCTTACAATTTATTAACATTGGATTGTTGATAAATTCGTGATTTTGTGTCAATATATTGATGTTTATGGAGATATGTGTCTTTATTAACCATTCGGAATGCTTAAGAATTGTAAGTTAAAAAATCCGGCATAAAAAATATATTTCGGAATACGGAAATGTTGTTGTAACTTTGCGCTCTGTTTTCAACATCACGACAGACTATCAGTGGTGTTGTATCGAAGGACTATTAGTGGTATTATATATTGTATTAGTGTTTAACGCGCGGCTTTGGTAAGCCGCAATTTTTTTTGTGTCAAATGAAGTACACAAGGGTATTCCGTCCTAAATTTTTCCATCTTTTCCAGAAGGGACGGTACAGCAGGGAGAGATTCGTCTCCGACCTCATCGCGGGAATAATTGTCGGTATCATCGCCCTCCCGCTTGCAATCGCATTCGGAATCGCCAGCGGTGTGACTCCACAACAGGGCCTCATAACGGCAATAGTGGCAGGATTCCTTGTCTCAATTTTCGGCGGTTCGCGTTTTTTGATTGGCGGCCCTACGGGTGCGTTCATCGTCATTGTCGCCGGCATAGTAGGGCAGTACGGTATGGCGGGGCTCACGGTGGCGACGATTATGGCGGGAATCATTCTGATTGTGATGGGGCTCTGTCGCATGGGAACCATATTCCATTTCATTCCATATCCGATTGTCGTGGGTTTCACGAGCGGTATCGCACTCACCATTTTCTCGACTCAGATGAAAGATTTCTTCGGTCTGGGAGATGTGGCTGTTCCGGCAGGATTCATTCCAGAGTGGATTTGCTATTTCCAGAACATTCCGAATATCAATTGGCTGGAGACTGCTCTGAGTTTCGGTTGCCTTGCCGTAATCATACTTTGGAACAAATTTGGCAGCAAAAAAATCCCGGGTGCCTTGATTGCGCTACTTTTGGGCACGGCCGCGTCAGTGCTTCTGGACCGCTTCTGCGGCATTGAATTCGCTACCATCGGCTCGAAATTCCCTGAGCTTGCAAACGGGATTCCGCTTCCAAAACCAACTATGCCTCAGCTGAGTTTCAACGACGTGAAAAACTTGGTTTCCCCGGCATTTACAATAGCAATCCTCTGTGCAATAGAGTCTTTGCTCGCAGCTATGGTCGCTGACGGTGTGACGGGAAAGCAGCACGACTCCAACACGGAACTCATCGGGCAGGGAATTGCCAACATCGTCACACCGCTTTTCGGCGGTATTCCCGCAACAGGTGCGCTTGCAAGGACTATGGCGAGCATCAACAACGGTGCGAGAACTTCGGTCGCCGGAATAGTTCACGCCGTGGTGCTCCTTCTGATTTATCTGTTCCTGATGCCGTATGCAGTCTACATCCCGCTTGCCTGTCTCGCTGCGATTTTGGTCGTAGTTGCCTACAATATGAGCGAATGGCGCACATTCCGCTATCTTCTCAAAGGTGACGGAGCCGATGTGGCTGTGCTTCTGATAACATTCTTCCTTACAGTCATAATTGACCTTACGGTTGCGATCGAGGTGGGAGTTCTTCTTGCCATCGTGCTCTTCGTCAGACGAATGATGCAGACTTCAAGCATTGAGGTTCTGGATCAGGCGAAGCTTGCAGCAACCGAGGATGACGAAAAGGCGGATTTGGAGGATACCGAATATCTCGATGTCCACAAGGGAGTTGAGGTTTATGAAATCAACGGTCCGTATTTCTTCGGCCTCGCAGCGCAGTCGGAGGAATTCGAGCAGAGGAAAAATGCCGGAACTTGCGTGCGTATAATAAGGATGAGAAAGGTGCCGTTCATTGATTCGACAGGAGTGAAGAACCTCAGGAATCTCTGCGATATGGCGAAAAAGAGGGGAGTGCAGGTCATACTTTCGGGCGTACAGCCACGTGTGATGCATACTCTTGAAAAATTCGGCGTGGATAAGGAACTCGGCAGCGAGAACATCTATGACCACATCATCCCGGCTCTTGCCGCCGCAAACAACATCGCCGACCGCAATGCGGAGAGACGCCTTTGTGCTTCCGAAGGTCAGCAGTAACAGCGGAATTTTCGTCGCCGTGGCGCTACTATTTTTTTCTCCGCCTTGGCCATCCGCCGCATTGTGCTACGATTTTTGCAGGCTGTCACTCCTGCACACTGACGGAAGTAGCACTTCTGTCCGGTAAACGGCGTAATGTATGGCAAATTGGAACATTTTTGACAATTCTCATGGGATACACTGGGCTGTGAGCCAGTCCGAAATGATTTTGAGGGCGCACTTGCTGAATTGGTTCTGGCGTCCGCGTGAAGAACGGCGTGTTGTACGCACTAGTGTGACAGCCAGCTGCATAGACAAATACCTCGATATCTATCTCCCGCTCATAAGGGCTTTGGAACCTGACAGCGCTCCCGCTGCCGCCGAACCTGAAAGACTCTGGTCAATCTGGCTTCAGGGTGAGGAGTCGGCGCCTCCTCTTGTGAAGGCGTGCTGGAGGAGCGTACGTCACAACTGCCCTTCGCACAACCTTGTGGTTCTTGATTCAGAGACAGTATTTGACTACATAACTCTGCCTGCGGAAATCAAAGCCAAGTGGCGTTCCGGAAAAATCTCACCGGCACATTTCACTGACATCTGCCGGGTCGAACTTCTTTACGAGCATGGCGGGATTTGGCTCGATGCGACGGATTTTGTCGCGTCCGACTTTCCCGAATGGTTGTGGAACGAGGAGTTCTTCCTCTATCTTGCCGGTCACATCAATGACTACACCTTCGTTCAGAACTGCTTCATACGGGCCCGAAAGGGAAATTTCCTCGTCAAGGCGTGGCGTGAACTCATGTTTGCCTACTGGAAGGAGAATAGCCGTCATTTCCACTACTTCCAGCATCAAATGATGTTCAAAAAGATTGTCGAAAGCAACGACTATGCAACCGCTCTGTTCGCGAAGATGCCAAAGATTCTGCAGGATCCGACCCATTGTCTGTGGTGGGACTACAGGGACTTACCATTTGATAAGGATACGTTTGACGCTGTCACGTCCAGGGCGATGTTCCAGAAAACGGCCTACAGATACGAATCTGCCCGGAACCCACTCCCAGGAAGCTTTGCAGACGAGATGATAAACCGTATGTTTCTGTGAGGTTAAGGCGGATGCGGACTTGCAGATTTAAAATATATGTGTAACTTTGCAGTCCTTTGGAATTATGAGGCGGATGTGTTGTAATTGGTAGCCAAGCCAGACTTAGGATCTGGTGCCGTGAGGCGTATGGGTTCGAGTCCCTTCATCCGCACAAGAAAGGCTCTCTTAATCATTTGATTTTGAGAGCCTTTTCTTTGGGTATGCTCGGCACGAACATACTCTGATGTTTGCAAGTCCCTTTCCCTCCTACTCGATTTGCTGGTTTACCTCCTGTTCTTCAAGTTCTTTCTTTTCCTCCTCGCTTAATGGAACCACATCCTCGTCCACAGCGGCGACATAGCCCGTCTCTTCTTTCTGGCGGCGGATTGCATCCTGTCTTTCGGTGATTGCAATCGCCTGCTCGACACCGGTCTCGAATACGTTGCGGATTGTGTTCGAGAGGTTGAGCTTCGACTCGTCGATGGTCTTGGTGAACACCGGTATGCTCTGCGCATTGCGGTACTTAGCCTTTCCGATGCGGAACTTGAGATGGTCAAAGTCATTGCCGAAGAGGTCCACACCGAAGCGGAATACGAGCGGAGACTTTATGACTGAGACGTGGTAACGGAACGACATGTCGAGATTCTGGATGCCGCTCATTGCGAGTTCGTAGCGGTCCACGTCCACGAGGAAAGGGAAAACCTCAAGCCTGCTGTCGCTTATCTGGCCCTCCACGGACATCGAACTTATCTTCAGATCTCCCTTGTTTTTGAACTTCAGCAGCTTCGTTATCTTCCTTAGGCTCTCGTCCTGTGCAAGCGTGAGGTCCTTGCCTCCTATGCGCATGATCCCCCTCATCGTCGGCATTATGAAGTTCATGTTCGTGTCAAGGGCGGCTGTGCCGGCTATCTCGCAGTTGAGCAGCCCGTCGAACGAACTTAGCATAGGCACGATTTCCTTTACTTGCGGCACCATGTTGAAGACTTCACCCGCAGTCAAGTCCACAAGGCTGAGGTTGAACCCGGTCTTTATGTTCGTCTTGCTGCGCGTTGCGTAGAAACCCTCGAAGAAAAGGTTGCCCATGTTTGCCGCAGCCACTGTGTTGTAAATCTGGATACAGCGCTCTTTCATCATCACGTTGCAGTTCAGCCAGTCTATGACCATATTTGAGTAACTGATGTCATATCCCTCCACGGTGACGTTCGCAATGATATTTGCCGGAACGATGAAAAGCCCGCCGGCGGTGCTGTCTGTCTTCTCCTTGCTCATCTCGGTTACAGCCGCATCAAGATACTCGCTGTCGCTCTCCTCCAAAGTTCCGTCGGTTGTTCCGGAGACTTTCTGTCCGGCCGCATAAGCCGCAAGTAACTCGTTGCAATCCAATTTATTTGCCACGAGTTTGATGTCGGCCTTGACCGGCCCGCGTCCGAGCACTGCTCTCCTTAGACCCGTGAGGCTTCCGCTGATATCCAGGTCGGATTCTCCGGAAGCAAGGCAGATGTTTTTGAGGCTAATGTCATTGTTTGTGAAACTCAACTGAACATCGGAGACCGTGTTACGCAGGGGTAGCAGGGTCGTCACTATTCGTGCCTTGTTCAGTGAAAGTCCTCCGTTTATTCCCCATTCACGGAAATATTTCTTCATTGTCTCGTCGAGGCTGAAACTGAAGTCCTGCCTTCTCCAGTCCTGTTCCTTGAGCCACTCCGGCATCTCTCTGCCGCTCATCCTTGCACGGAAAGCCACTCTGAACAGGGAATCCCTCGGAACGTCAGGATAGATGCGGGCGAGCGAGTCGAGACGCTGCTCCATTTTCTTCCTGCGACTTGACGAGTCGTTTTTGATGGCCGATGCGCTGATGTCCACCCCAGCCGCGAAAACCCTTCCCTCCGCACTCTTTACTCTCATAGCCTTGTTCGAACTGCTGAAAGAAATGAGAGGGATGTCGGTCCTGCCCTTTTTGTGAGTGATTCTGAACGTGTTGTTGGTTTCCTTGAGGTCGAACGACGTGTCGTCGCCGTCCTTGAGCGAAAGGAGGTAACCGGTGAGATGTCCAATCATAGGGTAGAATATCGTCGTATCCTTGCGGCTGAGTACACCGGCATCATTTTTCATCGACAACTTAATATTTCGTCCCTTGAAGTCAATCTCCTTCCCATAGACGGCGCGTATGGTGTCCACGCTCGAGTTGAGTTCCATCATCCTCGACTCTCTCTTCTGCTCCTCGTCGATTTTTCCACGCTTTGTGACAAGACAGAAGTCAAGCGAGTCGACATAGACTTCAATGCTGTCCTTTGCGTCCGCAAGATGTAGCCTGTCTGCGTTCAGATCAATGTCGAGATTGGCCTCCGGGAGCCGGTGGAGATCCAGCTGCGACATCCTTACGCTTCCCTTGGCCTTTCCTCCAAGCATGCCGGAAGCATTGAGCCCGAGACTGTCCGGAAGCATGGCTGAGATGTCGTCAAGCTTTGAACTGAAGACAATATCAGGCTTCAACGTGATGTCGTTGCCGAGAATGTCAAGCAGGCCGAGCGAACCATCGAGATGGGTCGTGCCGAGCAGGTAGAGACAGATGTCCGAAAGATTCAGATCGTACCTTCCCTTGTCGTCGGTAGAAATCTCTCCTTCGAGCTCTACTTCCCCGTAGAATCCGGTTCCGGCGATGCTCACATGGGATTTAGGCATTGAGAAAAGACCGCTCAGCCGCGGTAGGGAGCCACCCGACCAGGCGTAGTTCCAGTCGGCCACCAACATCGCTGAGAACTTCGCGTCGGTCTTGACGACGGATGCGTCCTGGCTGACTAATTTACCATATTGTTCAAGAATCTTCGCGATGTCAAGCTCCATCGTGCTCATCGTCGCGTTCACATACAGGCTGTCCGGCAGAATCCGCATATTTCCCGAAAGTACGAATGGAATGAATGCCACGTTTCCGTTTATTTCCTTGAATTCGAAGGCCGGGACGCTGTCTTCTGCTATGTCCGCATTTCCGCGTAGGCTGACCGGCACTTCAAGCCGTCCCCATTCCTTTGTCCCGATGTGGGCTTTTGACTCAATATCGAGATGGATATTCTTTCCGTTTCTTCCGTCTATGTGCAGTCTGTCGATTCCGGCGAGCAGCGTGTCGCCAGCCATTCTTCCGGCTGCAAAGAGACTGTCAACTTCCAGCTCAATCTTTTTGCTGTTGCTGAAACTCGAACTGAGCCTGCCCGCGAACGCCATCTCCTTCATGCTTATGAACGCGCTCATCGTGTCCCTGGCGTTCGAGTAAACGATACTGGGTTTTTCTCCAAGCCTGATTTTCCCGAAGGCAATGCGCGGAAGTTTGGAGTCTCCCTCGGAGATATTCGTGCTGTCATTCACGGAAGCCATTTCCGTCCCGTCATCCGCCATTATGTCCCAGTTTGACGAACCGTCCCTATAGGTGTGCGCGAAAACTCTCGGCTTTGAAACGCTTATCTCCGGAATGTCGAGCTTCCAGAAGAGTAGACCGAACGGGTTGATTTTCAGGTCGAAGCGGTCGAATACGGCGAGCGTGTCATTCGGATACTTCTTTTCCTGAATATCCTCCCCCTCATCCCCTCCAGCAACAATTCTTCCGCGTCCCAAAAACTGCACGGGCATATCCCTTCCTATGAGAGAGTCGAATTTTTCGTGGCTGTATGTCACGGCGCAGTCTTCCATCTTGAGTTCGACATTAGGGAACGCCCTGAACATCGAGATTCCGACATTCTTGAAACAAAGATCGGCGTCCACATACTCTCCGGCATATTTCTTCACAAGACCGGTCAGCACGGCAGGCGACAGCATAATCTGCAGGATGCCGAGCAGCGCAATCCATATCCCGGCAACCCACGCGCATATTTTCAGAACAGTCTTCCACACTCGTTTCCGTCCAATCTCCGGCGAAGTCTTTTCTTCAGCGATGTCCCTGTTTTCCATAATCTTGACCAGTTATTCTCGAACTACCTTGCGAATCTTCTCCGCGCAAGGGCTGCAAATTTAGCAATCTGTTTTCAAATAATCCATACAACATATTTGTTTTTATACTAAATTTGCACTCCGATGAGGCTTCGGAATGCCCCGTATGCCTTGAAACGATAAACTTATAAAGTATGGACGAAGCATTCGTTTTTGACAACTATGTGACAGGACGGGCATTTGTCGGACGGCGTTCTGACTGTACGGCTCTTGGAAACCTTGTCGCAAACCACGAGAATGTGTGCATATATGGTGCTCCGAAAAGCGGCAAGACGTCCCTCGTGCATCAGGCTCTGATAAATCTTAAGACATCGGGTGTAGGCGTGGAGGTCCCGTCTTGTGATCTCTCCGGTGTCCGTACCGTCGGTGAGTTGGTCACCTCTCTCGTTTCGTCGCTGATGAGGCAGTTGTGCGACGGCCCTTCCGATTATGCGGATTTTATGGAACATTTTCTCTCCGGCACCGGATTCGCGTTCGACGAGGCTTTGTACGAAGACTTCGGGAATCTTGCCGTGTTCTGCGGAGACGTTTCCGCAGGCGATGTGACAGAGGTCCTGACGCTTCCGTACCGTGTAGCTTCGGAACGTGCATGTAATCTGTGCGTTGTTTTTGACGAGTTTCAGAACATAATGGAAATCAACGGCTTCGAATCCATATTGAAAGAAATGGAGCGGATTGCGGTCGACAATGCGGGTTCGGGAGCGAGCTATATCTTCTGCGGATCTTCTGTGAACGCGATGAAATGGATGTTTGAATACAAGAAATATTTCTTCCGGAATGTCGCCGTTCTCCCGATGTCGCCTATAACTGAACAGGAGGTGATTGATCACATCGTCGACGGCTTCCGTCCTACGGGAAAGGTGATAGAGAAGGACCTGATACAGGCTCCTTACCGTGTTTTTGGAGGTAATATGTGGTATATCAATCTGATGGCCTCGTTCTGCAATGCGAGGGCAATCGGCTATATCAACGAAAAGACCATACGGGATTCCATCGAGACCGTCATCTCCCTTAACGAACCGCGCTTCAGGATGGTTGTCGCGAACCTCACAGTGTTCCAGATGTCTTTTCTCAGGGCGGTGCTACGAGGAGAGACCCGTTTCAGCGCGTCGGATGTCATCGAAAAATATGACCTCCACTCTTCTGCAAATGTGAAGCGAGTGAGGGATGCGTTGATGAAAAAGGAGATATTGACCTTTACGAACAAGGATGAGCCTGTGGTTATTGATCCATTGTTCGAGTTCTGGTTCAGGAGGAAAATGCTGTGAAAAAGCTGTGGGTGAGTTTGAAAAAATTTTGAAATCAGAATAATATTCGTATCTTTGCACGCTCAAAAAGAAAAAGGGGGTGATTTTTATATGATTATAGTACCTGTTAAGGAAGGCGAGAACATCGAGAAGGCACTCAAGAAGTTCAAGAGGAAATTCGAGAAGACCGGAGCAATCCGTGAGTTGCGTTCAAGAAGAGAGTTCGAGAAACCGTCCGTGAAGGCAAGAAAGGCGAAGATGAAAGCCATCTACGTTCAGCATCTGCAGCTTCAGGACGAGCAGTAATTGCAATTTTTTTATTTTATGGCTGACAAGCTCCTTGAAGAGCCGGTGAGATGAGTCCGGCCGCTTGCAGTTAAAACGCGGAATTTGTCCGGGAGGGCAATTCCAAAATTTTTACAAACAATATGTACGCAATCGTAGAAATTGCAGGTCAGCAGTTTAAGGTTGAGGCTGGCAAAGAAATTTTTGTGAATCGTCTTGCAGAGGCTACAGGCACTGCAGTCGAGTTCAACAAGGTGCTTCTGCTCGACAATGACGGAGAAGTCAAGGTCGGCGCACCGTATGTGGAGGGCGCTGTTGTGAAAGCTACCGTCCTTGACGATTCTTGCAAAGGCAAGAAAGTCCTTGTCTTCAAGAAGAAGCGTCGCAAGGGTTACCAGAAATGCAATGGTCACCGTCAGTATCTTTCAAAAATCCAGATCAACGAGATCGCTTAATCAGGAGGTTTAATTATGGCACATAAAAAAGGCGTCGGTAGTTCAAAGAACGGTCGTGAGTCAGAAAGCAAACGACTTGGCCTCAAAAAATTCGGTGATCAGGCTGTAAAGGCAGGCAATATCCTCGTACGTCAGAGGGGCACGGTTCACAATCCGGGTCTCAACGTCGGAATGGGTAGGGATCACACTCTTTACGCACTGATTGACGGAAGGGTTAAATTCTGCAAGAAGGCAGAGAACAAGTCATTCGTCTCGGTTATTCCTTTTGAGAACTAACTCGGGGATTGTATGCTTGGATTATAGAAGAGGTTTGTTGCTCCCTGAGTGACAGACCTTTTTTTGTTTGAATATTTTAAAATTAAATGATATGCTTACACTTAAGTTGCTTCGTGAACAGCCGGAGTATGTGATCAAGAAACTGGCTGTGAAAAATTTCGACGCGAAGGAAATCGTGGAGAAAATCAATGCTCTTGACGCAGACAGGCGTGCGCTGCAGACAGAACTGGACGGTTGCCTTGCCGAACAGAAGAAGATGGCCTCAATGATCGGCTCTCTTATGAAGGAGGGGAAGAAAGAAGAGGCGGACGGCGTGAAGTCCGAAGTCGCGGCTCTTAAGGCACGTTCTTCCGAGATTGAAACGAAGGCGCAGAAGACACAGGATGAACTCTACTCGCTGATGGTTCTTCTTCCGAACATACCTTGTGACGCGGTGCCGGAGGGCAAGACCGCAGCTGACAATGTGGTAGTCAAGATGGGTAACAAGATTCCTGACCTCGGTCCGGATGCGCTCCCTCACTGGGAACTCGCAAAGAAGCTTGACATCATCGACTTTGACCTCGGAGTGAAGCTTACCGGAGCAGGTTTCCCTGTCTACAAGGGCAAGGGTGCGCGTCTCCAAAGGGCTCTCATCAACTACTTCCTTGACATCAACACCAAGGACGGCTATCTTGAGGTCGAGCCTCCGGTGATGGTCAACGAGGCTTCAGGCTTCGGTACAGGCCAGCTTCCTGACAAGGAGGGGCAGATGTACCACGCGACAGTTGACAATTACTATCTCGTACCGACCGCCGAGGTTCCTGTGACCAACATCTATCGTGACGTGATTCTCGGCAACAACGACTTCCCTGTTAAGATGACGGCATACACCCCTTGCTTCCGCCGTGAGGCCGGCTCTTATGGAAAAGATGTCCGCGGGCTCAACCGTCTCCACCAGTTCGACAAGGTGGAGATTGTCCGTATAGAGAAGCCGGAGAACTCCTACGCAGCTCTGGACGACATGATTGCGCATGTCGAGGGCATCGTGAACAGCCTCGGCCTTCCGTACCGAATCCTTCGTCTGTGCGGCGGCGACATGAGTTTCACATCTGCCATCACCTATGACTTCGAGGTTTATTCAGCTGCCCAGGGACGCTGGCTTGAGATTTCTTCAGTTTCCAATTTCGAATCCTATCAGGCAAATCGTCTGAAACTTCGCTATAGGACTGAGGATGGTAAGATCGAGCTTGCACACACTCTGAACGGTTCTTCTCTTGCTCTTCCTCGCGTGGTTGCGGCGTTGCTTGAGAACAACCAGAAGGATGGGAAGATCATAATCCCTGAGGCTCTGCGTCCTTACACCGGATTTGATGTTATTGACTGACGGGGCGAATAAAAGGCGGATTGCTGCGTTCCCCGTCTTGTCAAAATCCTCACAACCATCAGGTTGCTGCGGTATTTGACTTCGCCGGGCGCCTTGCACTACATCCTTTTCTTCATCCCCTTTGCCTGAGCGTTTTTTTTGTTGAAGAAAAATTTTGCTGAAAAATTTACAAAAATATTCGCATAAAGTGTGTAAGGCATATTGATTACATATTGTAAGATTGTATGCAAGAATCAGATAAGATAATAATGGGAATTGACCCCGGGACCAACATACTTGGCTTCGGGGTCATTTCTGTGGGTGGAGGACATCGTCCGGAGTACGTGGATATGGGAATCGTGGATTTGAGGAAGGAATCCGACCATTTCAGAAAACTGGCTGTGATTGCATCGGAGATATCGGTGCTGATGGACAGGTATGCTCCTGATGAATTGGCGATAGAGTCAGCGTTTTATGCAAAGGATGCGCAGGTGATTCAGAAATTGGGGCGTGCGCAGGGGATTGTCATCGCGGAGGCGATAAAGAGGTTCATCCCTGTTCATGAATATGCTCCGAGGAAGGCGAAGATTGCCGTGACCGGAAACGGCGCGGCCTCAAAGGAGCAGGTGGCGCTGATGATTCAGAGGCAGTTAGGATTGCCTGAACTGCCTAAGCATCTTGATGCCACGGACGCTCTTGCCATCGCGCTTTGCCACTATCACGAGTCTCTCAGTCCTCTCGGCAAGCTTTCCGGAGGGGGCGATTGGAAGAAGTTTATTGAGGCTCATCCGGAACGTGTCAAGTGAGTTTGTTAATCTTTTGAGGGAAAGGATTGTCTAATTTTAACGATTGCTTAAAAAGAAATATGAATCTTGTGAAAGATAATTAATTATGAATTTGGTTAAAAGGTTATTTTGTGTAGTGTGTTTGGCGGTAGCTGTCATTTTCGCGGCTGTGCCGGCGGCGGCTCAGTCGGGAGTGACGGTGAAGCTGAAACTTGTGGAGGAGAACAGCGGTGAGCCGGTGCCGTTCGCGACTGTGTCATTGACGCCGAAGGGACAGACGAAGGCGAAGCACTATGTGCTTACGGATGCGCAGGGTGCGGCGTCCATCGCGAAGGTTGCGAAGGGGGAGTATCGCCTCAAGGCCGAGATTATGGGCTACAAGAGCTATGAGAAGGATGTCGTGATTGACAAGACTGTGGATTTTGGAGATGTGAAGATGTCGGAGGATATTGAGGTCCTTGATGCAGCGAAGGTTACGGCAGTGGGAAATCCGATTGTCGTGAAAAAGGACACCATCGAGTACAATGCCTCCTCGTTCAAGACCTCGGACAACGACATGCTTGAGGAACTTCTCAAGAAACTTCCTGGCGTCGAGGTTTCCGAAGACGGCTCAATAACCGCAAACGGCCAGACCATATCGAAGATAACCATCGATGGCAAGACATTCTTCCTTGATGACCCTTCGCTTGCCTCGAAAAACATTCCGGCAAAGATAATCCAGAAGGTGAAGGTTGTGGAGAAAAAGTCTGATCAGGCGATGTTCACGGGCATCGACGACGGAAATGAGGAGACTGTGATAGACCTTTCCATCCAACCGGGAATGATGCAGGGCTGGTTCGGAAACCTTATGGCCGGTGGCGGACATGACGTGCCGAGCGCAGGCAATGACATGAACGACTGGCGCTATCAGGGCGCTGCTATGGTGGGACGATTCACCGACAAGAGCCAAATCAGTCTCATTCTCAATGGCAACAATACCAATAATCGTGGATTCAACGACCTTGCAGGCTCTATGATGGGCAATATGCGCGGAGGCGGAATGGGCCGTGGACAAGGCGGCTGGGGTCGGGGGAACGGCATCACTACCTCTTGGATGGGCGGACTCAACGGGGCATTTACTCTTCTTGACGGAAATATGGACCTTGCCGGAAACTACCTCTATAACGGCAGCGACAAATATGTCACCGAAGACAGCAAACTCACCAACTATCTCGACGATGGAAGCAGTCTTATAACCACGAATTCCGGATATAATACCACCCGCACCGACGGACATCGTTTCGGCATTCGTCTGGAGCACAAATTTTCGGAGAATACATCCATACTTTTCGAGCCCCGGGTGAATTTCGGTGGTGGAAACTATGTGGAATACTCTGAATATGAGATAAATAAATACCTTGGAGACGGCAGCGAGCCTTTAACGACCAACAAGGGTACGACCAGAAATATCGGTGACAACAAGAACTGGACGACTGACGGTTTCCTGCTTTTCCGTCAAAAGCTCGGAAAGCCTGGAAGAACCATATCCCTGAACACACGCTACAGTTTCAGCGGCAACAAACTCGACGGATTCAACCAGTCTCTCACTCAGGTCTTCGGCAGCGCTCCGGGAACGGATTTCGTGAATCAGAGGATTGACCGGAGTTCAAAAGGATATTCCGTAAACACAAGGCTCGTCTACACCGAACCGCTCGGAAAGAATTTCTTTCTTGAGGCGAACTATTCTTATGGATGGAATAAGAATACCTCTGTTAAGAACGCCTACAACAGTGGAGACTATTCTACTTTGACGCCGGGAAGTTTTGACGACATTAAGTATATTTCTGAAAATGAGGTTCTTGACGAAACATATTCCAACGACATCAGCAATGTCGCGCAAAACCATTCGGCGGGAGCGAACCTTATGTGGCAGAAGGATAAGATTCGGGCGCAGCTCGGTTTTTCGGCGAATCCTACGATAACCAGGAATATGACTAATGGGAAGAGTTATGAGAGCACGGTCGTGAAATGGTCTCCGCAGGCATCGTTCAGTTATGATATGTCCCAAAGTGCCAACATCCGTTTCTTCTATTTCGGAAGTTCGCAGCAGCCTTCAACCTCGCAGTTGATGCCGGTGCCGGACAATTCGGACCCTGTGAACATTTCGCTCGGCAATCCCTACCTCAATCCTTATTTCAGCCACAGGCTCAGGGGGATGTTCCGCTATTCGAACAAGAAAAATTTCATCTCTGTGAACGGATTTTTTGGCGGAAACTTTGTGCAGGATGCGATTACGAGCGCAACTTGGTATGACAATAACAGTGTGAAATACAACATTCCGGTGAACACCAAGGGGACGGGCAATGTGGATGCAAGGTTGATGGCTAACATTCCTTTCGGAAAATCGAATTTCTCGATGTCTTCTACGACTTTTGCAAGGTATTCGCAATCGACTTCTTACATCGGAACTTCAGCTTTTGCGGCAAAGGCTGCGGACTATTATGACAGCACGACGGCGGAGTTTGACTATGTGCGGTTCAACAATGATTACGGCACTGACCTCTCTCTCCATTCTGATGATTTCACGACGAACAGGACTCAGAGTATGAATTTCACGGAGCGTCTTCGCTTTACCTACAGAAACGATTTTGTGGAACTTATTCTCGGAGGACGCACTCGGATTTCAAAGTCTTGGTACACAATTGCTTCGGCTGCGACAAACGCCACTTTCAACAATAAGGTGAACGGCTCTATGAACTGGACTCTGCCTTGGGGGATGAATCTCATTTCGCAGTTGGACTACAACTGGTATAACGGTTACACGACTCCGCAGTCGGACGAGTTCATCTGGAACGCGGAAATCACCCAGCTTTTCTACAAGAAGAAGTTTACCCTTGCGGTGAAGGCCTACGATATTCTTAACCAGTCGAAGAATCTTTCTGTGACTGACGAGTCCAACTATCATAAAGAGGTGAGGAACAATACACTCGGGCGCTATATCGTTGTTTCGCTGACTTATCGTTTCGGTAATTTTGACAACGCCAGTAAGGGAGCACGTCGTGGTCCTGGCGGTGGTCCTATGGGGCCTCCTCACGGGCGGTAATCCGAGAAAATGTAAACGAAAAAAGTCTTTATGTAAATAATTTTGCATGAAGGCTTTTTATTTATTGTCACATATTGATTAAATTTGCATCTTATTATAGGCGCGCTTACTGGGGGCACGCGGTCAAATGTGGTAATTAATACATTAACAATTTAATATTCAATAAATTATGAAGAAAGTATCTTTCGTGGCACTTGCACTCGTTGCAATGCTTTCTGTTGCTTCATGCAAGTCAGACAAATGCAAATGTACTACAGTTACTACAGTAGGCGACAAAGTTACTACTACTGAGACTGTTTCTGATCGTCCGGATGACAAGAAGTGCTCTGACCTCAATTCTGAGAATAAGGTTGATGCTCTCAAGACAAGTGTAGTTATAACTTGCAAGAACCATCACGAGTAGTAAATCATACAAACTGATTGCGACAGTCCTGAGAATACTCTTGGGACTGTTTTTCTGTGTCTCGGCCGTTCTGAAGCTCGTCTCAGTCAATGACTTTGAACTCTATATCTTCTCTTTCGGCTTCGCGAGTTTTGACCTATGCACCCTTGCGGCCAGGTTTGTAATAATTGGGGAACTCATTCTTGGACTGGGACTTGTAAGCGGCTGGTGGCACAATTTCGTGAATTCTGTGACGGCCCTGCTTCTGGTCGGCTTTTCGGGATTTCTCATTTGGAGAATGACTGTTGGGGACGAGGGTAGTTGCCACTGCTTCGGAAGCCTTGTGGAGATGAATCCGACTCAGTCGCTCGTGAAAAATGTCATCGCGCTGGCTGTACTTGCGTTCGCTTGGAGCTGCCCGACAGAGTTATTTGCAAGAGCCGCCGGCTCTGCAGAATCCGTCGGAGACGGTGGAGTAGTGCGCCTTTTCAAATGGACTTATCTCCACCGCGCTGTCATTGCCGCAGTCATTTCAGTTGTTGCAGCTCTGGCAATTCTGATAATAAATCCGCCTGACTGCTGGTTTCGCTGGACCAGAGGCGAATCCCACGAACTTAACGAAGCGGAGTTCCGTCCTTATGCCGACAGCACAGGAGTCAGCACCGGGCGTAAGATAGTCTGCTTTTACTCAATAAATTGCGAGCACTGCCGCCACTGCGCCACAAAAATGGCCGGCATCATCCGCCGCCACGCCATCCCGACCGACTCCGTTTTCTGCTTCTTTATGCAGGAATATGTCGATATGTCCACTCCAGTCTCCATCTTTTTCGATGAATTCGGTGAGGGACTGCAACTTCCGTTTCATTGGATATATCCCCTCCAATTCATTCCCCTGACCAATGGCTCGATGCCGATAGTCTGTCTTTTCGACAACGGCGCACTCATAAAAGAATATGACCGCCTCACCATTGATGAAGCGGCCATTACGGATTTTCTTACCGAAGATAATCTGTCAATCTCAAAACTCCATACCCCCGAAACCTAATCTTCCTCTTCCTCCAAAGGCATATTTTCGGAATATTTTCTCCATTTTTCAATCAGTTCCTGCATATCCGAAGGGATTGGAGAGTCGAAATGGACGAGTTCTCCGCTGCGTGGATGTACGAATCCGAGAGTCTTCGCGTGCAGAGCCTGGCGAGGGAGAAGTTTGAAACAATTGCGGATGAATTGGGCGTATTTGGCGTAAATCGTACCCTTTCGGATTTCGGAGCCACCGTAGCGTTCGTCGTTGAAGAGGGGATGGCCGATGTAGTTCATGTGGACGCGAATCTGATGCGTGCGTCCGGTCTCCAAAATGCACTCGACCACTGTCACAAAGCCGAATCGCTCAATTACCTTGTAATGTGTGACTGCGTGCTTTCCGTGGTCTCCGTCCGGGAAAACCCGGAATTTCATCCTGTCGGAATGGTCGCGGCCGATGTTGCCGACTATCGTTCCCTCATCTTCGCGGATGTTGCCCCAAACTATTGCAATATATTTTCTTTCAATGGAATGGACGAAAAACTGTTTGGCAAGGTCAAGCTGTGCTTCGTCATTTTTTGCCACCACCAACAGTCCGGATGTATCCTTGTCAATCCTGTGCACAAGCACACCCATTCTTTCATCTTTGGCGTCAGGGCCTTGCGAAATGCCGAGGTGGTAGGCGAGGGCGTTAACGAGTGTGCCGTTGAAATGCCCGTGACCCGGGTGCACAACCATTCCGGCAGGCTTGTTTATCACAAGGACGTCATCGTCTTCATAAACTATGTCAAGCGGAATATTTTCAGGCAGAATCTCAAGTCCACGCCTTTGATATGGCATCACGAACTGAATTACATCCCCAGGCTTGACGATACAGTTCGCCTTTGCGACTCTTTCGTTTACGCGGATATATTCCTTCTTTATTGCAAGTTGAATATGGTGTCGTGAGGTGTATTCCATGTGGGAGGCGAGGTACTTGTCCACTCTTACAGGAGTCTGCCCCTTGTCGACGTCAAAGCGGTAGTGCTCGAACATTTCCTCAGAGTTCTCCGCATCTTCAATCATTGAAGGTGTCCCCGAGTCGCAAAAATCTCCTGCCGCAGCATCGTCATCTAGGAATTCTTCACGCAGTTCATCGTCGAATACGCTCATATTATTCACTTAAGTTTCGCAAGTATTCTAACTTCTTGCGAATATTAAACTTATCTCTTTTATCAAACTCTCAAGTCCCACGCACTTTTTTCTATCCACGTTACCCCTCTCCTAAATCCTCTCCCTCGGGGAGAGGACTTACCCTCGCCACAAGGGCTCAAAAGTGGTGTTTCGCATTTGCGAAACTTGAGTTATATTATTTAGAATTTTGCCGGTTTCTTCGCGAGGTCCGTTGTAAGATATATCGAGACATCGCCTCCCATCAGACAAGGCAACTCGGAAGGTTCCGGGGCCTGCCGCCACACGAATGCCTTTGTGCTGTCCTCGTATGTCTTGACTGTCTTGTCATAGACTATCTTCTTGATATTTAGCGAGTTCTCCTGTATGAGATCTATTGCGCTGCTGCGCTTGAGACCTCTCGTGTCAGGAACGCTCGTCATGTTGTCTTCTTGACTGAGACCCACCACGAGGTCGATCACTGACTCGCTCTCAATCGGGGTGCCCGGTTCGATTTCCATATTGCCGTGCAGCTGACGTAGCACATTGTTTGTGGCAATGTCGTTGACATACACGAGCTTGCCGAGAACCAAACCTCTCGTTCCGAGTTCTGCCTTGGCTTGCCTCATCGAATATCCCACAAGGTTGGGCATACTCACCTTTTTGGGAGTCACGGCGTTGATTGTCAGAGCAATCCGACGTCCTTTCTTGACTTTTGAGCCCGGCACTGGATTCTGCTTGTACACATATCCTCTTTTGAGCCTTCTGACATAGACTGAGTCCACTATTTCCGTACGCATCCCGGCCTGGTGTGCCTCGAATTCGGCATCTTTTACCCTCATGTCCGTGAGGTCCGGCACGACGAGTTCCTTGTTGTGTCCTGTGAGCAGGTTAAGTGACACTGACGCCACGATGACGAGCACCGCCACCACGACAACTGCCCCGAGGAGGTTCTTTACTATCCAGTTTCCGAAAAAAGATTTTATCTTGCCCATGTTATCAAATATTCAAGTTACGCAAGTATTCTAACATCAAACTCTCAAATCCTATGCTTTGATTCAGAAGAATTTCGCACCCTGGAAAAGAACCCTGAAGAGTCCTTCGCTCAAAAGGGCGAGTCCGAGGATGGCGATGACCGCTCCGGTTATTCTTGTGATCCAGATCAGAGTGCGCATTTTTACATATTTCCTGAAATGGCTGACTCCCCAGCTGAAGAAGAACCAGTAGAAGATGGTTCCTGCTGCAACTGCGAGGATTGTAGGTGCAGCCGTCCAGTCTTGGCTGTTTGTCGTGTCAATTCCAAATGCTGTGAAAAGAGCAAAGAGCACGAGTATGCCGCCCGGGTTTGCAAGCCCCATGAGCAGAGACTTGATGAAGTCATTGACTGTCACGCGATTGTTCTTACTCGCGAGTTTCGTGATGCGCTCGTTTCCTTTACTCAGACGTGCTTCTCGTTCAATCGGGTTGGTGAAAATCATTATCACTCCAATGATCGTGACGGTGATTCCGCCTGCCACGAGTAGAAACTCGCTGTGCCTGTCCATAAACTCCTGCGCGTAGGCGAGGGCGAAAATGGATATGCATGCGAATACGGTGTCGACTATAGTTGCGCCCAGCCCGGTGATGAATCCGGCCTTGTGTCCCTTGCTGAGGCTCTGCTGGATGACATAGACGGCAATCGGCCCTATTGGAGCCGAAGAGCACAGTCCGATGCAGAACCCTTTTATCATGTTCAACAGCTGAAGATCCAGTTGCATTGTTCCTATTTTAATTTGCGTTGCTTCCGTTATGCTGATGTTTCAAAAACAGAGGGTGACCAAGAAGTCTTTTTTTTCATCCTCCGGAGTTATCGCATAATCGTACAAAGATAGCAATTTTATTTATAACTTTGCGGCGTCGCGCCATACGTGGCGGACATTCCGTCCGAAGCTCTGGCGCTTACTTAAATACTGCCGGTTTATGAATATGAAGATTTCGCGTGAAACGTTGCTGGTATGGGGGCTGATTGTCCTTTTTTCCGTAATGATGTCGGTGCCGTTCCTGCTGCCTTATTGCAGTTGGATGGCCCTTCTCGGCTTTGTGCCCCTGCTTTGTGCGGAGAGGATGCTGACATTGACCGGGCGGCGGCATGTCTGGCTCTATCTCTATTGCGCATTTGTCCTGTGGAACGCATTCACGACATTCTGGGTGTGCAACGCTACAGTCGGAGGCGGAATTGCCGCCGTTCTTCTGAATTCACTTCAGATGCTGGTCGTTTTTCTTCTGTTCAGAGGCTCGCGCAGGGCTTTCGGCGGCACATTGCCGTATATATTTCTCGCAGTCACATGGATAGCCTGGGAAAAGGCCTATTTCGGCTGGGACATTTCCTGGCCGTGGCTTGTCCTCGGAAATGCGTTCGCACGCACTCCGGCCTTGGTCCAGTGGTACGACGTCACCGGCACTCTGGGCGGTTCTCTTTGGGTATGGGCCAGCAATCTTGGAGTTTTCGGACTGCTAGTCTGGCTCTCCGATGGCAAATGGCTCGGACGGAGACTCTCTGACGGAAGTTGGGCAGGATTCTCGCCAAAGGCTCGTGCCGTCTACTCGCTGTGTCTTTTTCTTGTCTTCTTCGGACCGGTGACGTGGTCGCTCTGCAAGTGGTTCACGCCTGAGCGTGAGCCGTCCGAAACTATGGATGTGTTGGTTGCCCAGCCGAACATAGACCCCTACCACAAGTTCGAGGCAATGTCGCAGGCGCAACAGAATGCCCTTTTGGAGCAGTTGATCAAGCCCGAGCTGATTGATTACAGACGGGCATTTGAGCGTGACTCTACATGGTGCGGAAATGCTTCCGTTCCAGGACTTCTCGTGCTTGTTCCGGAGACCTTCACTTCTGACGTGACGACAAACTTTCTCGGAGCAAGCCCGACGCTCAACCGCTTCAAAACTCTGTTGGGGAACTATCCGGAAGTGAATATGCTGCTTGGCGCATCCACATACACGCGAATTGAATCGCGGGAGCGTCCGTCACTGACTTCCAGGCAGATTATAGACGGTCTCTGGTATGAGTCGCATAATTCAGCCATTATGATTGACGGCAGCGGACGTGACGAGCTCTTTCACAAGACAAAATTGGTCGTTGCTGTGGAAAAGCTGCCCTATCCTGTCGTGTTTGACCCGATTGACCGTGCACTCGGCGGTGTGATGGGGCGCTGCGTAGGGCAGGACGAGATTTCTCTTCTTCATTTCCGTGCAGCAGACAGGCAGGGAGACGTCCATGACGTGCCTTTGGGATGTGCGGTCTGCTATGAGTCTGTCTATGGGGATTATTGCCGGGGATATGTGCTCAAGGGGGCCCGTGCCCTGACTATCATAACCAACGATGCGTGGTGGGGCGATACCCCTGGTTACCGTCAGCATCTTAGCTATGCATCCCTAAGGGCTATAGAGACCCGCCGCGCCATCGCCCGCTGCGGTAACACCGGCATCTCCGCTCTGATTGACAACAAGGGACGTATTGTGGAGCAAAGTCCATGGTGGCAGCCTGCTACCCTTCATTTCCGACTTCCCCTCAATGACGAACTGACTTTCTTCGTCAGCCACGGTGACATCACCGGCCGCCTCTGCACCTTCACATTTCTATTGCTTCTTGCTGCCGCTTTTGTCAAAGGTATAGTTAATCATGGGTACAACAGGGCGCATCAGCGCCGTGCGTAGCGCAACGAAGCGTGGAATTGTGGGATGGCGTTCCGTGTAGCACCACTTCCCCCACAAAAGGGGGACGGGAGGGGGATTTTAAAAAAGGGTTGGCTGGTTTTCATCGAGGACGCTAAGGACGCGTAGCATGACGGATTCACGGATGAGCGCCGAGCGGGAGCGAACCTTGAACTTCTCGCTGTAGAGACGTATGGCTGCGAGTTCGGAGTCGTTCAGGTAGATGACCTGCCGATGTTTCCTTGCCGGCGCTTCAGGACGGTGTGATGATTCCATATTTCCATGGAGCTTTCCCGTGCCTGTGCTGCCGCTTTTCTTAGCCTTTTTTGACATGTTTTTCTGCGTTTTAGCGTACTGGGCGTCAAATATAGTTAATTTTTACCGCATTTCAGGAAAATTGGTTTTATATTTGTGCTCCCGTAAGCGGATTTGTACATAAAATTGCAAGTATATGAAGAAATTTCTTTTGACCTTTGCTGCGGTCATTCTCGCAGCAGTCGCTGTCAACGCACAGCCACGCGCCATCGGAGGCCGTCTCGGCTATGGCGTGGAGTTTTCCTATCAGCATTCTGTCAGTCCTTCCAATATGGTTCAGGCAGAGCTTTCATTCCCTGGTTTTGTCGATGGAGTAGGGGCAGCAGCAACCTATGACTGGATTTTTCCGATTAGATCATGGAATCATAAGGGCTCCTGGAATTGGTATACTGGAGTTGGTGCCGGACTCGGGTTCGGTTGGCCGAACGTGAAAAAGCGAACTGAAGGCGGAGTGACTTACAGGGCAAGCTCGAATTGGTTTAACATCGGTGTAGCCGGACGAATCGGAGTCGAGTACAACTTCTGGTTTCCGCTTCAACTCTCGTTTGACTGGAGACCGCTTTTCGGCCCGTGCATTTCATGGTATAATGAAAGTTGGAAAGGAGACGGCATGACGACAAAGAAACATGGTTCCGATGCTGATTTCTACACCGGCGGTCTCTACGCCGGAGCCATCAGTTTGGGCGTCCGCTATAAATTCTAAAAAATAATTGAGATTACAAAGGGGCTGCGCCGTAAACATCAATTACGACACAGCCCCATTCTTTTTATCTCGTCGGCTAATATCTTGCGATGCGCAGTGCGGCGATTCGGGCCTTGTTCCCGTCAATATTCATATTCTCGTTACAAGGCAGAAACTTGAGCGAAATCTTATGTTCTCCTGCAGTCAGGTCCAAAGCGCAGGAGCTGCTCCAACCGAAGTTTTCCCAGTCTCCGTAGGCACGTTGAGGGAATACTGACATCCCTGCCAAGACATCGTCGACAAACATAGAACGCGTCGCGCACATATTCCTGTCAGTTACGCCCCCGTTCCCGTTGGCATATTTCCAATCTATAAAATATCTTCCGTCTGCTGGAATGTTTACAGTTATGCCCTCGATGCCTTCACCTCTTGAAAGCCACTTTTCCACGGCAATTTCCATAACATTGCCCTCCCGGCAGAATCGCAGCGGCTCGCTCGCGAATGAGCGGATGCCGTCGCTTCCCTCGGCAATCACCTGATATTCACCCTTGGTGTCGAGACTGTAGCTCAGCTGTGTTGTCTTGGCGATGGCCTTGGCATCACGCAACACAATGTACGCCCCGGCTCCGTCCACCGGCTCCCATACGAGCACTCCGTTTTCAATCACAGCATTCGGTGTGTCGGGCGCCGCTGTATATGAACATTGGTTTATTCGTCCTCGTTTCCCCTGTCGTCCGTCGAGAACAATCTCTACGCAGTGATGGCCCTCAAGACTTTCCGGAAGGAAAGCAGAGGTTTTCTTGCCGTCAAGCCTGAATGACTTTATTTCTCTGCCGTGTCCTTTGACCGTAAGGTCTATAGTCATATTCTTATATTTCAGTCCCTCCAGTTTCCTGCAACCTCCAAGTTCCCGTGGAACGAAAGGAGAAAAGCTTATTCCGTCCTCCCGGATGTCAATTCCCAGCAGCAGTTTCCGGAATGTGCCGAGAAATCCGGCCAAACTCCAAAGCATATTTGGCGAGTTAAGGGCGGTCTTAAGGCTGCCGTCGGACGCTACCATATTCTCGTGGTTTGTTGCGAATAGTGCCGCCGCCCTCACATTGCTAGCGAGGGCGTGAAGAACAGCCTGCCCGTTTCCTGCCCGGGCAGATGCAAGGGCGTAGAAAGATGTGACGAATGGCCAAATGGCATTGTTGTGGTAGGCTTTTTCTCCGCCGATTTGCGGCCAGAAGATTGTCGGACCGAAAGCCGACACCGGCATTCGTGACACAATCTTTTCCGCCTGTTTTTCTGATGCGATGCCCGAAAGAATTGCAAGAGATTCCCCGAGAGTCTCGCTGCGCGGAGAAATTGAAAGATGGTCGCGCCCGTACAGATATTGTGCGTAATATCCGCAATCTTCCATCCACAGCTCTCTGTTTATCGCATCGCGGAGATTTTCTGCAAGAGAAGAATAATACTCTCTGTCATCCTCAAACCCTTGTGTGGCTGCCATTTTTGTCATCGCTTGCAAAACCATATAATAGACGACATTTGTTCCGAGACATTCAGACTTGAAGATGTCGGCCGGCTGCATCCAGCGGGGATAACTCTGCTGTCTCCAGTCAATGAAAGAACTCTCACCTCTGAATAGGCACGTCTCTACATCGAATGTTACAGCCAAATCATCTTCGAGCGAGCGCTTTATAGTCGCGTATGCCTGACTCAACCAGTCCTTGTCTCCGGTCGCGAGGTAGATTTTCCACGCTGCCACAGCCCAGATAACCCGGTCGCTGGAGCACGGCCAAGAACCGCCGGTGCCGGTGTCCTGCACAATTCTTCCGAGTCTGTCAACCTTGCGCATAAGACTTATCCGCGAAATATCAGGGAGTAAGTCGGAGAGAGACAAAATGATGCTGTAGCTGATGTCCCGCGTCCAGACCCCTGCCCACAAGGCTCCGGTGCGGAATGTTGAGTCGGCCTCCACATTGTTCAGCAACTCGTCGGCTGCCATATTATAGAGCGCCGTTTCCAGAGTGTCAGTTCCGGTATATTTCCCGAATCTGGAGATGTCGTTTTGCTTTGTCCACCTGCGCTCTTTTCCATCAGGAAGCGGATAATTTGAGACTATCTCGTTTTCGCTTTTCGCATAGGCGGAATAATCCCCTTGGGTAACCTTCTCTGAAGACCAGCTGAAGTCTTCATTTTCATAAATGACGTCACTGCAAGACCCGAGCATAACCGAAAGAAGCGGCAATGCTGCTAATAAAAAATGTTTAGTTTTCACAATCTGTTTGTTATCAATAATGTATGTCTTCTTGCTATTATGGTTTTAGAAACACGAAAAAAACTAGGTTATTTTTTGAGGGTTTCTTAGTTGTTAGAAACATTTGTTGGAACTTCGTCAACAATCCCGTCGCAGAGCGAAAAATAGCGCCGGAGGATTATCCCTTTGCTGTCTGTTTCCACAAGAAGCGGGAGAGTGCTCAGGTCGAAAGCGTTGAAAAGTTTGTCGAATGTCTTTGGTGACTGATTCTGAATGTCATCGATATTGACTGCAAATGTATTGAGTTTCAGAGCTTTCGCTTCTTTCAGTTCGGCTTCGCACTGGTGGCATCCGCTTGTGTGGAAAATAATTATTGTCCTTCCTCCGTTTCTGGAGCAATTCTTTCCGAGCCTGTCCAGACGACGGTTCTTGACTTTTCCTCCGTTCAGAGAGCCTTTGACCTTGATGCCTGCAATTTTGCTCCCCGGTCTTGCCTTGGAAAGCAGTTCCTTCTGGATTTGTGCGAAGTTTACGACCATCAGTGAGTCTTCTGCGCTGTCGAATGGTGAATCGGAACAAAGTATGTAGTTGTCAATGATATATTCAAGGGAATTTTTCGCATCCTCACCCCTCAGGGGCACCAGACGGTAGAAAAGTTCCGTCACTGCCTGTTTTTCCCTCGCCTTTCTTTCGTCGAGCAGTTTTTCCAAGGATTCTGTATCCAGCATACGTCCGACGATGATTCCTTCTTTGTCGATTAGGAACATTCTCGGAGTCGCAGTCACGGAATACAACTTTCTGAAGTCGCTGCTTTCTGAAAAGCCGCAGAGGTGGCGTGCTGAACTGACAGTGCTGAAATGAGATGAGATGAATTCCTTCCATTTCTGGGGATTGTCGCCTGTGTAGAATGTGATGAGTTCACAGTCGCTCCGACGAAGGAAAAAGTCTTCGAGTTTCACCGATTCGAGTTTGCATTTTGCGCAATCAGTGTCGTAAAACCACAGGATGGTGGGCTTATCTTTGCTGAATGATTCGAGTCCGGCTTCCGGCAGCAGGGGAGCTTTAGCTCCGAGAAGAGAACTGCGGTTGAAATCTGCGTAGAGACTGATTTCACTATTCCCCTGAATCCATTTGTCTGCCACGTGTACCGCAACATTCTCATCTCCCATAAGATGGGAATTTCTGAAATGTTCGAAAACTTTCACTGCGACCTCTTCCCTCGAAGCCGAATCGCAATTCCCGATTATGAAATCTGTTTCCTCGATTTTTGTCGGAATGTCGTAGGCTTCCAAAGCCAGCAGATACTCCTCAAGAACTTTGTCCCGGGATTGTGCGCTCGCCACGGGAAGGATTGGGCAGCAGAAGATTAGAGAAATCAAAATGGCTTCGATCCCCCTAGGTTTACATATATTCCGCAAATAAGATTTCATATATCCAAAAACTCTTCAGCCCCGTTCCTACAGCTTAATCCCATCGGGGATAAATGCCGAATAGTCGCCTCCGTGCTTGATGATGTCGCGGACTGCGGATGAGGAAATGTGGGCGTATTCCTGTGCTGTCGGGATGATTACGGTCTCAATGTCCGGAGCGATGCGACGGTTTGCGTCGGCAATGGAACGTTCGGTCTCAAAATCAATCATATTCCTCACTCCTCGCACAATGTGATGTATGCCAAGCTGGTGGCAGAGGTCCACGGTGAGGTTGTCGTATGAGAGTGCGCTGACTCCATTCAGTCCGGATGTCGCCTCACGGATGATTTCGAGTTTCTTCTCGTTGTCGTAGAACCCGCGTTTGTCGCTGTTGATTCCAATAGCCACAACCACTTCGTCAAACATTGTCAGTGCACGTTTGAGTATGTTGAGGTGCCCGGCAGTGAACGGGTCGAACGAACCGGGAAAAAGAGCCTTTCTTGTTATTTTTTTTTCGTTTTCCATATTTTATAGTTTCCAGTCTATTGTGTCCTTTCTATGCTCTGCAAGATAGCTGTTGGCTTTTGAGAAATGTCTGCATCCGAAGAACGCTCCACGTGCGAGAGGGGAGGGATGGGCGGCTTCGAGCACGAGATGCTTCTGTGCATCAATCAGTTCGCGCTTACTTCGGGCAAAATTTCCCCACAGCATAAACACCACGCCGTCGCAGTTGTCCGAGATGCAGCGGATTACAGCGTCCGTGAAGTTTTCCCAGCCTATTTTGCTATGCGATGCCGGCGCACCGGAGCGGACTGTGAGAATCGCGTTCAAAAGCAGCACTCCCTGTCTGGCCCAGTTTTCCAGATTAGGCCGCCCGGACATAGTCACTCCGAGGTCGTTTTCGATTTCCTTGAATATGTTTTTCAAGGATGGTGGAGCAGGAACATTGTCGGGAACGGAAAAGGACAGGCCCATAGCCTGGCCGTAGCCGTGGTATGGGTCCTGTCCGAGTATCACTACTTTAACTTTGTCAAGAGGAGTGAGTTCAAAAGCCCTGAATATGTCCTTGCCGGGAGGGAAAACTGTCACTCCGGCAGCTTTTTCGGCGTGGAGATATTCCACCAGCTTGGCGAAGTAGTCTTTCTCAAACTCCGCCGCCAGCGCTCTCTTCCATGATTCTTCAATTTTTACGTCCACGATTCTTCAATTTTTACGTCCATGATATAAGTAATCGTTAAAAAATAACTTGAACAATTTGTATATCTTTATGGTCTATATTTATTTTCTCATCAGTCGTGTACATCCAGTACACTCCTTCTTCCAAAAGAAATCTATCCTCATAAATCTGATACAAATTTAGTTCAACTTATTTTTTAACGCTCACTAAGTTGTGGGTGTTTGGCGCATAAAAAGATGGGATGCAAGGCGGATGTTGCAGATGAATACCGCAGCAACCTGATGGTTGTGAGGATTTCATCAAGACATCCAACGCAGCAGACCGCTTTTTATGCGTCAAACACGGCGTTCAGGACGTCAGTGATGGTCCTTACATATATAAACTTCAACCCCTCAATATAAACAGGCTTGATGTCCTCCACATCCTTGCGGTTGTCCTCGGAAAGCACAATTGTGTGTATTCCAGAACGTTTGGCTGCAAGAATCTTCTCCTTGATTCCACCTACAGGAAGTACACGTCCGCGTAGCGTCATCTCGCCCGTCATCGCGAACCCGCTTCGAATCTGCTTCCCGCGAAACGCTGAAACCATCGATGTCACCATCGTGATGCCGGCCGACGGCCCGTCCTTCGGAACTGCTCCCTCCGGCACGTGGACGTGAACGTCTTTCTCCGAGAACTGCTTGTAGGTCAGACCGGTAAGCTCCGGGTGAGCCTTGAGGTACTGATAGGCAATCGTGGCGGACTCCTTCATCACGTCACCGAGGTTTCCTGTCATGGTGAGCACGCCTTTTCCTTCGCTGATGGAACTCTCGATGAACAGAATCTCTCCACCCATCTCCGTCCATGCAAGTCCGGTGACCACGCCGGATGCCTCGTTCCCGCGCTGTTTGTCGTGGAAGGCAGTCGGCAGACCGAGATACTCCTTCAAGTCTCCCGGCTTGATTGTCTCCGGGCGCTCCTCGTCGAGGGCAATCTTCTTCGCACTCACTCGGGCAATCTTCGCAATCTGTTTCTCAAGGCTTCGCACTCCGGATTCCCGTGTGTATTCCTCTATGATTGCCGCCAACGCCGGCTTGCTGATCTTCAGCTGATCTTTGTTTAGCCCATGTTCCTCAATCTGCTTCGGAATGAGGTAGTTCTTTGCGATTTCCATCTTCTCTTCGGCAAGATAGCCGCTCACCGGAATCATCTCCATACGGTCGCGCAGCGCCGGCTGGATAGTCGATGTCGTGTTCGCCGTCGTGATGAAGAGCACGTGCGAGAGATCGTAGTCGATGTCGAGGTAGTTGTCGTGGAAAGTCGTGTTCTGCTCAGGGTCGAGCACCTCGAGCAACGCTGACGACGGGTCGCCGTGAAAGTCGTTGCCTATCTTGTCCACCTCGTCCAAAACAATCACCGGATTTGATGTGCCGGCTCTCATTATTCCGTTCAGAATACGTCCTGGAAGTGCACCGATATAGGTTTTCCTATGTCCGCGAATCTCCGACTCATCGTGCATTCCGCCGAGCGCAATCCTTATGTATTTTCTTCCCAATGCATCGGCGACGGATTTTCCGAGGCTCGTTTTACCGACTCCCGGAGGCCCGTAGAGGCAAAGTATAGGCGACTTCATATTTCCCTTGAGTTTCAGCACGGCAAGATATTCGATGATGCGTTCCTTCACCGTGTCGAGGCCATAGTGGGCCTTGTCAAGCACCTTTTTCGCGTGCTTCAGGTCAAGGTTGTCCTTCGAATACTCTTCCCACGGGAGATCCACCATGAACTGAAGATAGTTAAGCTGGGTGCTATACTCCGGAGAGTTCGGGTTCTGGCGTTCGAGCTTGATCATCTCCCTGTCGAAGATTTCCTTCGTCGCCTCCGGCCATTTCTTTTTCTCTGCCTTTTCCTGAAGTTTGTCGAGCTCTTCCATGTCGTCCATGCCGAGCTCCTCTTGAATGGTCCGCAGCTGGCTGTTGAGGTAATACTCCCTCTGCTGCTGGTCCATATCTCCTTTTACCTTCTGATTGATTTCGTTCTTCAGTTTGACGATTTCCGACTGGTTGCCGAGCATCTCAAGAAGCTTCTCGCCTCTTTCCAGAACCGAGGATATGCCAAGAAGCCCGATCTTCGCGGCGTAGTCATCGAAATCCACCGTCGTCGCCACAAAATTCACGAGAAACTCGAAGTTGTCAATTGACTTCAGGGCGTTGACGGCCTCTTTCGGCACAAAGGAGGCGTTCTTCGATATATAGATGGCCTTCTCCTTTATCAGGTCGCCGGTTATCTTCAGAATGTTGTTGTCCGGTACGGTCGCGTCGTCTTCGAGATATAGCACGCGCCCGAGCATATACGGCTCATATTCATATATCTCCTCAAGCCTGAAACGCTTGAATCCCTGGAGTATGGCCGTCATCGTCCCGTCCGGAAGTTCAAGAGTCCGGATGATCCTTGCGACGGTACCATATTCCGCAAGGTCCTCAACCTTCGGCTCCTCTACGCTGAAATCCTTCTGCGGAACCGTTCCTATAAACAGATTGTCCTTCTCCGCCACCTGAATGAGTTTCAGGGACTTCTCCCGTCCTATTGTCACGGGGTATATCGTTCCCGGGAACAGCACAGCGTTCCTGAGCGCCAGAATAGGCAGGGAATCAGGCAGTTCGTCTTCCCTTACCCCCTGCATCGGCCCGTCCGGTGACGCCACCGGAATAACGCTCACTTCCGCTCCTGCGGGTGAAAAGATGTCATTGAATAAATCCTTCATAAAATATCTTTTGTATATATGTGCACAAAAATGCCCTCTGACAAAATGTCAGAACAGACATGCCTTGCGATGTGTCGTATAATATGGTCAAGCATTATGCCATGCCGCAGCGCTTTCGAAAGTCAGGCTCCGGCATTGTGTGTTCATAATGCCTACAAAAATGATGTTTTTTTTTGAATATTAGAAAAATAACTCTAATTTTGCGAGGTTTTTACCGAGGTTAGAATTTCTAATAAACATTTTATACACAAGTATTATGACAAAGGCAGAAATCGTAAACGAGGTTGCACAATCAACCGGAGTTCAGAAAGAGCAAGTAGCAGCAGTAGTGGACGGCTTCATGGAGGTTGTAAAGGATTCTCTTACAAAGGGTAACCCGGTTTATCTCCGCGGATTCGGCAGCTTCATCATCAAGCACAGGGCTGAGAAGACAGCGCGTAACATCACCAAGGAGATTACGATAACGATCCCGGCACATGACATTCCGGCATTCAAGCCGTCAAAGTCATTTGCAAAGCAGATCAAGAAATAATATTTTAAATTCATTACTACTATGCCAAACGGAAAAAAGCATAAGAGGCATAAGATGGCGACACACAAGCGTAAGAAGAGATTACGCAAGAACAGACATAAGAAGAAGTAGTCTGAGTGTCTGCCATTTAAGCAGTCTTACAAGTTGAAGGCTGGCCCGGGCGGTCAGCCTTTTTTACGAAACCCATAAAAAGCGGTCTGCTGCGTTGTGTTTCTTGATAAAATCCTCACCATCTAACTGACCCCTCCCGTCCCCTCGAAGGGGAAGTGGTGCTTCGTGCACACTATCGCACAAGGCTCTCGCTTCGTTGTTCTTCGCACGACGCTGATGCGTCTTTTGGATTGTGACAGCCGCATTGTATATCGTCTTTTTATGGACTTCTATTTTTAACTTTTATTGTCAATAAAATTTTAATGGAAGCCGGAAAAGAATCCGTAAAAGATCTTGTGGTTGAAGTCAGCTCGTCTGAGGTCTCCATCGCTCTGATGGAGAACCATCGTCTGATTGAGTTCAACAGAGAGTCTGTCTCGGGTCACAGCTTTTCGGTGGGGGACGTCTACCTGGGCAAGGTGAAGAAAATCTTGCCGGCGCTCAATGCAGCGTTTGTGGACATTGGTGATGAGAAGGAGGCTTTCGTCCATTATCTTGATCTGGGACTCTACTTCAATGCATTCGATGAATTCGTGAAGAGGGCAAACCCCAACTCTGACCTCAAGGGGATATATTCCCACATAAAGATAGGTCAGCCGCTTGAGAAGGAAGGACGCATAGAGAAAGTTCTCACGCCGGGACAGATGATTGTCTGTCAGATTGTCAAGGAACCGATATCCACCAAAGGCTCGAGACTTACAGCTGAAATTTCATTGGCAGGACGCAACATTGTGCTTCTTCCTTTCGCGGAGAAGGTCAGTGTATCACAGAAAATAGCTTCGAAAGAAGAAAAGAAACGGCTTGAAACGCTGGTGAAGAACATTCTTCCGCGCAACTACGGTGCGATTATCCGCACGGCTGCGGAAGGTAGGAACGCTGCTGTGCTTGACGCCGAGGTGATGTCTCTCATCGAGAAATGGGAGAGCTCATGGAAAAAGATTGCCTCGTCCAAGAAGGTGCAGCTCCTCTTCACTGAGTACAGCAAGACGACCACAATCCTCAGGGATCTCCTGAATGACTCGTTCAGCAATATCTACATCGACAACGAGAAGATCTACGAGGAGACCCTTAAGTACATTTCACTCATTTCTCCGGATCAGGAGAAAATAGTGAAGTTCTACGAGGGCAAGGAACCTATCTTCGACCATTTTGAGGTCACGCGACAAATAAAGAGTTCCTTCGGAAAGGTCGTGCCTCTGAGGCAGGGTGCCTATCTCGTAATCGAACACACGGAGGCACTGCATGTGGTTGACGTCAACAGCGGAACGAGAGCCAAGAACAAGGAACAGGAACAGAACACCTACGACGTGAACTGCTACGCCGCGGAGGAAATTGCCCGTCAGCTGAGGCTTCGGGATATGGGCGGAATCGTCATCGTGGACTTCATCGACATGGAGTCGGGCGAGCACCGCAACCAGCTCTACAAGTATATGCAGCAGCTCATGGAAGGGGATAGGGCAAAGCATAATGTGCTTCCGCTCACCAAGTTCGGCCTGATGCAGATTACCCGCCAGAGAGTGCGTCCGGCGATTGAGCTGAACACTCTGGAGGTTTGTCCGGTTTGCCACGGCACCGGAAAGATTTCTTCGAGCATTGTGATAGACGAGGATATTGAAAGGAAACTTGCCAACTATGTCGTTGACAAGAAGATACAGTCATTGACGCTGAAAGTAGGGCCCATTCTCGGTGCCTACCTTACCAAGTCCGATGGTCTGTTCAAAGGTAGCATCCTCGACCGCTGGAAAAAGAAGTACAAGTGCAGGCTTAAGATGGAGACATCTTCTGACTTCACTGTCCTGCAAAATGAATTCTATGATGAAAAAGGAGCGAAACTCGAGTGAGTTTCGCTCCTTTTTTGAGATGTCTTCGCCCTTAATTGCGTCTCTCTTAACTTTTAATTGCGCCGCGTTGCAATGCCGATGTAGTAGAGAAGGGTAGCGATGGAACCGATTGCTGCGATGACGTAGGTGTATGCGGCCCATTTCAGGGCGTCAATTGCCATCGGACGTGTGCGGTCATCGACGATTCCTGAACTTGTCAGCCAGCTGACTGCCCTTGAACTTGCGTTGATTTCACACGGAAGCGTGACGAGGCTGAAAAGAGTTGTCATTGCGAAGAGCGCGATTCCAAGCCAGAGAATTGATGGGAAACTGTTCACCAACATCACTCCCAAAAGCAGGACCCACTGGACTGTCATGTTGCAGAAATTCACTGCAGGAACCAGAGCGCTGCGAAGCTTTACCGGAGCATATCCCTGTGCATGCTGGACGACGTGTCCGCATTCATGTGCGGCGACGGCCGCAGCCGCTATTGAAGAACTGGAATAGACCGCGTCGCTCAGGTTCACAGTCTTGCTCCTCGGGTCGAAATGATCCGTGAGCACGCCGTTGGTACGGCGTACCTGCACATTGTGTATCCCATACCAGTCAAGCATCTTTTCCGCCACCTGTGCGCCTGTGAGGCCGCTCGGGTTCGGCACCTTGGAATACTTGCTGAACTTGCTTTCCAAAACTTGCTGGATGGTGAAACTGATCAGCATCACAGCAATGACTATTATCCAAATGTTCATTTTGTATTTTATTTTACAGCATTATAGTCTTGGCAACGCGGTCTGCCTTTTCCCGACCTGCCGCAGCAGCCACAATCGCAAGGCCGAACGCAATCGCGTGTCCGGCTCCGCGTGAAGTAATGAGGTTCCTATCAACAACCACGCCATCGTTTGTGTCGACTATGGCGCCGGCATCCTCAAGCGCGCTCTCGAAGCCTGCATAGCAGCACATCCTCCGTCCTTTGAGTCCGCCCATCTTGCCGAGAACTACGCTCGGCGCTGCGCAGATGGCAGCAGTGATGCCTCCCTTGTCGAAATGCTTCCTGGCAATCTCAATGAGTTCCTTCTTTTCCGAAAGGTTTATTGATCCCGGCATTCCTCCAGGAAATGCGAGGACGCCTTCTCCGTCAATGTCCTGATTTTCGGTTTCTTTCAGAAACTCGCTCCAGTTAAGATCCGCCATAATCCCGATTCCGTGGGAACTGTGTACAAGGTGCTCTTCTGTGATAGAAACTGTCTTCACTTGAAGCCCTCCGCGTGTCATCATGTCCACCGGGCACATGGCCTCGGCAATTTCGTATCCTTCAGCGAGAAAGAGATAATTTGTCTTCATGTCTATTTTTTATTGTAACGGCGGGCAAGGCCTTGTTTTGCATTGCCCAAACGTCAATATTATGGCAAAAGCCGTGCAAATGTGTCGTTTATAGATGAAATTTCATTAAAAAATGGTACTTTTGCAGCCTGTTTGCTCCAGCGGAATCTATTGTGGGGTGACATTGGAGCTATAATTTATAAGAATTATGTTTGGAGAGAACGATTTCTCGCGTCTGGAACTGAGTCTTCCGGACTGTGAGTCAAACTACCGATATTTCAGAAATCTGCTGAAGCCTACAACGAAACTTCTCGTGCTCGTCAAGGCTAATGCCTACGGACACGGAGCTGTGGAGTTTTCCCGTCTGATGGAACAGAATGGTGCGGACTATCTTGCTGTGGCCTATCCTATTGAGGGAATGGAACTTCGTGCCGCAGGCATCCACAAGCCGATTCTCGTGCTCACCGCGGGGACCGATTTTTTCAACGAGATAATAGACAACAATCTTGAGCCGAGCATCCCGAATCTCTGTTCACTGAAGATTCTTTGCGAGATCCTTGAGCAGCGCGACGTTCACAACTATCCTGTCCACATAAAACTCGACACCGGAATGCACCGTCTCGGTTTTATGAGTTCGGAACTGGAGGAACTGGAGGAATATCTGTCGAAAACCGACCGGGTGAAGGTGAAATCCATTTTCTCACATCTTGCAGCTGCGGAGGATCCGGCGAGCGATGATTTTACGCTCGGTCAGATTGATATGTTCAATCGAAACGCGACGTCACTTACGAAGACCTTGGGCTACAGGCCGATGTGGCACATACTCAATTCTGCAGGCATCGAGAGATTCCCTCAGTATCAGTACGACATGGTGAGGCTCGGCATCGGAATCTATGGAGTGAGCGCTCTTCCCGGGGTGCATCTTGCTCCAGTCGCTTCGTTCAAGTGCAAGATTCTTCAGATCAAGAACCTGAAGCCGGAAGACGGGACGATAGGCTACGGGCGTAACGGGCAAATAGCTCCTGAGGGCACGACAATCGCCACAATCCCGGTTGGCTATGCGGACGGCATCGACCGCCATCTCGGGCGCGGCAACTGCTCGTTCCTGCTGAATGGCCGTCGCGTGCCGACGATAGGCAACATCTGTATGGACATGTGTATGCTTGACATAACCGGCGTTCCGGCACAAGTGGGCGACACCGTCACCATATTCGGCAAAGAACCGACAATCTCCGAACTTGCGGACATTCTCGGCACTATTCCTTATGAGATTCTGACCTCAGTTCCGCGGCGAATTGAGCGTGTGGTTATAGCCAATCAGATGGAGTGAATGTCGATTTTGGTGCGTTCGGCACATTAGGGAAATATGAGAATCCGGTGAGTTTCTCAAGGTCTGAGACGGACATCATATCCTTTACCTGTGGCTTGTGACCTTTTTCCATATTGTGCCTGAGGACAATGGCTACGCATTGCAGTTCGTTGCCAGAGCATTGGCTGACAGCCTTGCCGGTGTTTCCCTTCTTTGTGCGAAGAAGCACATAATAGAACATGGACGGGCGCGAAACATCTGAACGACCGCCGAATTCGATTTTCTTTGATTCACATACTTCTCCGTATGCGTCTTGAAATTTCTTGAAATAGCATCCGACGACTTCGTACAGAGTGTCACTGCATACTTTGTTATCAACGAATTCTTCAAGATTGTTCCAGGCACCGTCTCCGGTGTTGAAATTGGAAGAGAATTGTGGGGCGATATTCGTGAAGTGGAAAACCTGTCTGTTGGTTCCTACTGCACATAAACGCTCTGCACTCCCGAGCATGTGGCCCTTGTTGCATCCTCCTCCGATAGACTTTGAATAATATTGGATGTCTTTCGGGATGTTAGGATCCGACTTGTAATCATCGGTTCGCTTACAGCCCTTTTGCTGGTAAACTGCGTGTCTTGGGGCGGCTACCCAAACCGGACAATGTTCTTCTGCGCTGTAGCATACAGTGTAGTTTCTCATTTTCTTGCCGGACGGATATTTCATGTCAGGGCACAAATGATGCGCAAAATAGAGCGATTTGTCTGTCTTGTCAATCAGATACTTGTCGGATAATTCATAATTGACTGCGGGGAGTTCAAACCATCCATATTGTCCGTTGTTTGGGCCCGGTGTCGGATCAGGCTCCGGTGTCGGACCAGGCTCCGGATTTGGTTTGTCAGTGCCGGGCCTATTCTGGATACCTGTGCCTAAAACCCTCTTGTAGAGGAGTGCCGATTTTGCGGAAGAACTGATGTAGAAACATTTTTCTTCCGGATTCCAGGCGATTGCTCCGTCTCCTGCTTTCGGGTTCAGACTGAAGTCTCCTTCTCCGTTCTCGCTGTAGAGCACTTCCCAAAGATAGCAGTCTGCGTTCAGTTCTTTTGCGGATTTGATGAAACCGTCTTCTCCGTCGAATCCGATGTAGCCGACAGATTCAATGTGGACTCTATAGTATTCTCCGCTTTTGATAAGGACAGCTTTTGTGTTGTCGGCATCTGACCCGAAGACAACTCCGTCAAGAGTCGGGAGTTTCTCTCCCGCAGTTCCCTCACATTTGTCTCCAACCCCGCTCAGCGGAATCAGGCTGCTGCCGTCTTTGTGTGCAATGATGTAGTCGCCGCTCCAATCATCGACCCAAGAAGAAATTCCAACATATTCATCGTCAAGATGTTCGCTGTTGTTGCTGATTTTGTCGCAGGAAGCCAAACCCAGAAGTCCGTACAGTACCATTGTAACGGCTGCGGCTCTTCCCCATAGACCTAAATGATTCATTCTAATTTTGTGTTATTGTTCTGTTTTGTTAAAAAGAGATTGAACGAAAGTCCAATCTCCTATGGGGCACAAATTTAAGACTTATTTTCGGACAAACAAAGCCTATTATCCACAAATCTCAAAAACAAAATCCCCAACCGAACTCATAGTCGCAAGTGCGGAAAGCCGCTGTGGAAACGCCTGCGTAGAGGCGAAAACTGCGGATGCGGAAGTGAAGGGCGATGTCAGCGGCTATGCCTCGTGGACTGCGATCAGAGACTCTTGCCCAATTGAGAGAAGAGTCTTCCCAAAGGAGGGTACGACTGCCGTAGCCGGCTCCGGCGGATAGGCTAAGCCAATCGCAGGTGCGAAAAACAAGGCCGGTTGTAATACAAAGACGCGAGACTCTGGAACGGCCAGAAGTCCAGATGTAGCCATCGGAGGTTGTTCCGTCAGAAAGGCAGTCATACTCCGATGCGGAACTGCGGAAATTCGACACGGCCTTGACATAACAGCCCCAGCGGAACTTCTCCCAGCAGAGCATCAGTCCTCCAGAATAATCTGGGACGGCAAAAATCCCTGATACAGAAAGACCTATAGGCTCGCGTCTACGAACGGTCCCAACTGAAGAAGAATCCACTGGAAATGGAAGGTAGACTATTGAATCCCTGACGATTACCTCCTTTTCGACAGATGGAGCCGGAGTTCTCAGCACCATCTCGTAGGTTACCGCAGATTCAATGGGCTCAGGAAAGACATAATCCCTGATGACTCCGAAATCCTTGTGCCTCACAGTGATTTTCCGAACTTTCTCCGGGACATACACCCAGACCTCTCCGATTTCCTGTCTCACAGCAACGACGCCCATAATCCCGACATCGAAATCAAGACCCTTCGCCGACGTAATCACCTTAATCAGAGCTGCCTTTCTGCCGTTCTGGTCCTTTTCCGGTCTGCCGCTCCGCGCGTCAAGATCCCATTCCAGAGACCGGAACGACTGAACGGAGAACTCGCCATCACCGGAAGACTGCGCCGCGGCGTAAAAAACGAAGAACAGCATTGCAACTGCCACAAGTACCGATCGTCTCATTTGTAAAAAATTAAAAATGATACGGTCCGATGACCCCGAAATCCTTGTCAGGAGACTCCTGCCATGTCCGCACATGAATCACAGGAATCTGAGGATCGGTCAAATCAACGAGGATAAAAAGATAGCCAACATCGGAATAGGTCGTGGAGAAATATTCCTGCCGGATTTTTATTCCGAAGAGCTGCCCAGACTTTCCGAGCTTCACGACCTCGCTGTCAGAGAACTGGATGTTGATGTATTCCTGGCTCGCGAAGACCCGAGAAAGGTTGCGGATGTATGCAGCCTTGTTCTGACGGGTGAAACGGACATAGCGGTTCGTGCCGTACCCGTCGTTGCGCATTCCCGCGTTTTTGAGGACACGTCCCGTTATTATCAGTGCGTCGTCGTCGAAAATCGAACTTATGTAATCAAGCCTACGGAGTGAATATGCAGTCTTGTAGTTTTCGAGAAATGCTACAAGTATGAGTCGCGCCTCCTCGGACCAACCATCGTGGGAGCAAATGTCGGATGTGGCAGCCTTTCCGAGAGAGAAAGTGAGGTTGGATATGAGAGCATCCTTATTGAATGTCAATACTATATCCTCAACAAATCTGCGCGGGTTGCCGCTGAACGAGAAGGCCATAGGGATGCTGCGGCAGAAGACCTCATCACCGAGGGCATAAAAATTCAGGTCGTCGCGGGAGAGAACACGTGCATTGCCGTAGGCCACGAGACGAAGGAATGTTTCATAGCCTGTCTCAGTGAATAGCGGACGGACGGACTCATAGTCTCTGGATGTCAGGGCATCGCATATCTTTGAAACCGCAGCCTCATATTCCGAAGTGAAGAGAACGGGTGTCAAGCCCACCGTCCTTGTCGAATCAGAAGATTCATCTGGATTTTCCCGAAGTTTTTCCCTGGATATGACATCCATCACCTTGCTTCTAACCGCAGAGAAATCTATTCTGCTGACCGCCACGGCATCCGTATCGGTGTCAATGTTTTTCCCGTCATAAGCACCGCCAGCCACAAATTTTTCACTCCGACCGTCCCGGGAAATGCCTTCAGCAGATTTTCCGCCACGCTCCGAACCGCCGCCCGACACACCTTTGCCCGTGCCGCCTGGCGATGAGCCGACCACAAACGCCCGCTCCACAGCCTGCACCTCCCGGTAGATATGCCTCAAGTGAGACGGGGCGGATTCGTAAAGAATGCGGTAGTCGTCAAGCCTTGAACCGGGAGCCACCTCAATGAAGCCCTTTCCGTCCTTAGCCGAGAGTATGCCGCTCCATTGCTTCCCATCGAAGAACCGATAGTCTATGTTCCTGACCGGCTGGCCTTTATAGGTGAAACTGAGTTCCACGATTTCCTTGTCCGCGACGCTCTGGCGGTCGAAGCGCACGTTCATGCCCTCCAAAATACGGACCCGCCTCGACCGCAGTTCCGCGACCTCCTCCGCATTGAAACCAGGCACCGACTGCAGCAGCACCGCCGCCCACGAAAGGTAGCGCAGCGCAACGTCCATCTGCAATTTTTTCTCAGCAGTCCCGGCTATGTCCTTCATCTCCGCGATACGACGACGGCGCGTCTCGAACACGCTCCCGATAGCGTCCAGGCGCATGTAGCGCAGCACTGTCGTCTTCTTTCGCCCGCCAGTGACGACCATCTCAGAGGCCTTTACCGCGTCATCCCTATATGTTTCCATCAGTGCTGCCTTCACCGCCACGCTGTATGGAAGTTCCATCACTTCGGCAATCTTCCCGACGAGCATCTTCGTGGCGAGACTGTCCGCAGTTCTCGTGTCGCCGGCGCTGCCTTCACCCCAAACCATTGAGGCATTACGCTTTATGTCAGAAACTTTCTGCGCGGAAAGAGATTCAGAAAAGACGCAGACAAGCACGACTGCCATCATGACCGCCACCAGACGGCGACCTGACTCAGATGCCCTCACCCAGTCTCTACAAACGCATAAGGCGGCACAGCATCTGACATTGACATTCCGTCGCCATGACATATTCTTGACTCCAATCATAAACCCTTCCGTCCACCAAGATATTTCCCATAAGCCTGTTCAATCCTGCGCCATCTGAATTTCACAAAACTTCGTCAGAAGCGACTCTGGATCATCATTTAAAGCACCGGATGTCTCGCCCAAAACATTCCCATCCGTGTCTAGAAAATGCCATCTCCCAAGCATCTCCTCGCCGTCCACGTCTGCAAAACGCAGGGCATCGCCTGTAAAACCGGCAATCACGTTATCCTCAAGAAAAAAGAGATTGCCATACTGCATAGGCATAACAATACGCCCACCCGCATCAATAACTCCGGACCGCCACTCGTCACTTACAATATAATACCCGTTCAAGCAATCAGTTGTGTCAATATATTCAGCGCATTCCACCCTCACCGCATCTTCATCATTCCCCGGCACACTGCATTCGTTCACAAATGAACCACCCGCCCGGCAGCCCCAAAGCACCGTCGAAATCACACACCACGCCGTCACATATTTCAGAATCCGCATAATCTCACAAAAACATATTCTTAACAAGGTTGTAAATTTACGAAATTTCGGTGACTTTTCACGAAAAAACCGTTACTTTGCAATCGCAATGGAGATGAGTTCGGTCATATTCGGTTCAGTTGAGGAGGGATTCGGGGACATCGAGTCATCGGAGGTTGAGTTTGTGTATGAGTCAGCCGGAGGACATTCGAGACTCGGAAAGACTATCATCGACGATAAGATAGTGTGCATCAAGGCGTTAAAGGAGGAGTATATAGGAAACCCGATCTATGAGGGACTGCTTGAGAAGGAATATGAAATCGGGGCCGCCCTCGACCATCCGAACATTTGCCGCACATTGGATTTCCGGAGTATCGAACAACTCGGCAACTGCATCGTTATGGAGTGGATTGAGGGAGAGACGCTTGAAAAGCTGCTACAGGATGGGGAGATGAGACCATCTCTTGCACGGAAGGTCATACTCGAACTTTGCGACGCGCTTGATGCCCTCCACCACCGCCAGATTGTCCACCGGGACATCAAGCCTGGAAACATCATGCTGACACGCAACGGGCAGAATGTCAAATTGATAGACTTTGGACTTGCCGACACTGACACCCATGCGGGGCTGAAGATGGCAGCCGGAACAGAGTCCTATGCGGCTCCTGAGCAGGTTTCCGGCACTCTCCTCGACGGACGCAGCGACATCTACGCCCTCGGCAAGGTCATCGAAGACATAGCTGAGGTGCTGTGCGGGTGTCACCGGAGTTCAGAGGCTGCTAACACGGCAAGCGGCACTGCCCGACGGCACAATCGGCCCGGAAGCCTCGCAGCACGGCGCAGCAAACGTTTCTGGAAAGGCGTCGCCCAAAAGTGTACCGCGCCCGAAATCGGAAGCCGGGTCAGTAACGCCGCAACACTCAAGCAACTGATTCTTAGGAAAGAGCGCCACCGCAGGCAGATTCCACTCGTACTCTCGGCAGCAGCTCTTGCCATCGCCATAATCCTTTGGCTCTGCGCCCCGCACATCTCCAACCTCTACGAACGCCACAGAATAGACGTCCTCGTCCGCGACCTTACCGAAGAACTGCTGTCCTCCCCGACTGAATAAATGCATTTTTATGAAAAGAACCGTCATATTGCTGGCTGCAGCACTTGCCGTCCTCTCCTGCATTTCCGACCCGAAGCCTGAGCAGTTCGTTCCGCCAAGGATTACCGGTACAAGTTCGACTATAGAAAAGAACTCTGTCGTTCTCACTTGTGAGGTCTCGGGTAGTGTGAGAGTGAAGGATTGCGGGTTTATGTTCGGGACAGACGAGGAGAACCTTGACAGAAACGCCTGCATCTGGAGCGGAGACGGCAAGTTCACGATGCGGCTTGACAATCTCACATTCAATGTCGACTACTATTTCAGTTCATTTATCGGCAACGGACGTGACGAGTTCTCCTCCGCGATGAAACATCTCAAGATTCAGCAGCGGCTTCCCGAAATCGAACTCCTGCCCGTGACTGACAGAACTTCAGAAAGAATTGTCGGAGAATATGTCGTCAGCGAGAATTTCAGCGGCGAAATGATTGTGTGTGGCCTGTGTTGGGGAACAGAGCCGGAACCGACGATAGAGACGACATCCAAGACCGTTGACAGCGCAAAATACGGCAAGCACACGACAGAAATCAGGGGTCTCTCCGTCGGACAGACATACCATCTGCGGGCATACGCCATCAATGCAAAGGGCACGGCCTACAGCAATGAACAAATCTTCTATGTTCCCGTATCCTTCGAGAACCAGGAGTTTCATGAATATATGCTTGGTATCGGGGATACCGATGGAGACGGTTACTTGAGCATTGAGGAGGCACGTTCAATTAGGGAAATAAGCCTATGCAGCGATAGTATAAACAGCCTTTCGGGACTTGAGTTCTGCACAGGGCTGACAAAGATAGACTGTTTCGGAAGTGGCGGACAAACTGGAATGTTATCCACAGTCAATCTGAAACCATTCGTAAACCTCGAACATCTCCGATTCTGTGGCAACCGCCTCTCTAGCATTGACCTTTCAGAGAACCTGAACCTCAAGAGCATTGTTTTGAAAGGGAATCTCCTTCAGACAATGAAGTTGTCGAATCAAGCTCACCTCATAGACATGGACATCTCAGACAATAGGATGGAAGGACTCGACATCAGCACATTCACATCCCTTGCCCGTGTGAATGTCGCAAACAATCCACTTACAGCCATTTCACTCCCGCCAGACTCTACCATTGAGGAGCTCGATATCAGCCAAACCGAGTTTCCCGACCTAAACGGCATATTCAAAAAAGTCCGCGCCCTCAAATGTCTGAAAGCCAGAGGAATACTCCAAAACTCCGACAAAATCTACATTCTCACACAATTGGAAGAGCTCGACTGCTCCGGCAGCGGAATTTCGGAAATCAACCTACGCTTCAACAGGAACCTGAAAAGTCTTGACATAAGGAACTGTACATCTCTGTCCGAACTTGATGTTTGTCTAAACGACAAGCTCACACTCCTAAACTGTACGGGATGCGACAATCTCAAGACCATATTCATGGTGGAGACACAACGCATCGACGGCATAAACACAAATCTCACACAAGGTTGCAATAAACCGGCGACTGCGTCAATCGTGTATTCGTCAAGAATCGAAGACCCTGAATTTTCCCGCTTCCTCACAGAGACATTTGACCGGAACTACGATTCTTTCGTCTCCATCACAGAGGTAGAGGATGTCGAAGAAGTGAAAATCGATAAAACTATGTATTCTGGAATATCCTCGCTTCACGGGCTCGGAATGTTCCGCAACCTAAAGAAGCTCTCCATCCCCGGCCAGAATATTCAAAGCCTCGATCTGTCAGACAACGCGCTTCTCACCGAGCTCAACTGCGACAGCAATCCATTGTCCGACATTAATTTACGAAAATGCGCGAAACTGCGTATGCTCTACTGCCAGTCAACGCCGCTCCAAAGCATAGACCTCTCCGGCTGTGCCGAACTTGAGGAAGCCTATTTCTACAACAGCCAGCTTATCGAACTCGACCTGTCCGCCAGTCCCAACCTAAAGGTTCTCGACTGCACTTCCTGCCCAAACCTCAAACGCATCGTCCTCAACAAAACCTGCGCGAACTCGGTGAAAATCAGCAAGGACGCGCAGGCGGAAATTGTTGTCACCCCTTAGACAGAGTGAGATTCATATCATTCTTTAATATCATCCATCTGTTTGATGTACATAAAAACTTTATTGCCTGACGAATTGTCGAAACTTGTCAGGTATTCGAGAGCTTTCACATATCCGGCGGAACGTTCCTTGATTGTCTCGATTATTTCCGTGTCGGAAGCCCCTTCCTTCTCGGATGTTCTGATTATCAGGTCGGACGCAGTGTATGAACCGTTGAAATAGCGGCTTGCCTGTGACATCGCCTTCACTGATGCGACACGGTTCATTGCAGACTCGGACGGATACTTTTCCTTGCTCAGCGACAGGACAGAAAGCAAGTACCTGTGGTCATAGTCATCGACAACCTTCACACCCTCAAACGGAGTGCTTTCGTACATACGCACCAGAAATCTTGTAAGCGCAGTCTTTTCCTGATTATATCCCTGCGCAAACGAGACCAATGGGAGCAGTGCAAGGATTAAAAGTAACAGTCTTCGTTTCATATCTGCAACTACTTGACTTTACGTTCAATGGTAAACCCGCTGATCGTCATCAGCTCTTCGACCGGGACCTGGAAAACCTTTCTGTATTTGAAGCCAATATCCCCTGAAGATAGTTCTGGAATAATGAAATAAGAGTCTTTCTCCCACCCCCTCCGATCTTCATCATATTCTCGCACAGCCCATTGCATAAGGTTCTTTGTATTTATCTCATTCCAATTATTCTCATATTCCGGTCCGACCCAGTCATATCCCCAAAGGCGTGTTCTGGTATATTCTACATCATAATGCACATTACCATACAGATCTTTTTTACATTCAAAAAAAGTATATTCTTTATGATTGCTATCATAAGCGTTAAAATTATGACAACCTTCAGTTTGAATCCAGTTTATTGTTTCCCCAACATCCCTAAAATCCAATTGACTGTATATATAATCCTCTGGTTTGACTTTAAAATGAGGAGAATTATAACCGTTATACCAACCGTCATAGCTAATTGAAAGATCCGTATCTGAGGGAACTCTAATCTTTATAAGCCTTGTTGAATAATACTTTACTCCGAGTTCATCGAACTGCTTAACATTATTGATACTCAAAGACTTCAGGGTGTTATAAACCATATCAGTAAACGTCTTGTAGTTCTCATTCGCCTTTGCGATAGCAGTGATTTCAATAGTACCGTCCGCCTTTGGCTGTCCGACTTCCACTTCATAATCATACATCGTCGCAGCTACGCTCTCAAGAGACGTATAAAGATGCTCAATGGCCTTTTCAGCATTCGTTTTATTTAAGTTAATCAACTTTAGATTTGCCCCAAAAACTGCCCCTGCAAATTCACAAGATGCTCCCTTTGACTGTGCGAAGCTCACCAGATTAGACACCGAAACTGTCGCTTCCACAGACACGTTCTTGTTACCGTTAGCCTGCTCAACACATCCGAGCTTCTTGTAGGAGTGGATATTTCCAGACGACACCGTGACAATTTCGTCCTTGACGAGTTCGTCGTTAAGGATATCAGTATTCGCAGAAACGAACACTCCATAGGCCTGCTCAATTGCGCTCCGCAGAGCCTCGTTAACAGCCTCATTTTCTGTCTGCCCTTCACCGGACGTAACAAGTGTAACCTCATTCACCTGGGCGAAAAGCGCAGATGATAATGTAAATAAGGAAAGCACCGACAGTGCCCTTAAAAATTTCACCATGATCTTATAATGTTTTCAGTTGTTGTTTTCGGCTGATTTTTTGCATACTCAAGACTGACTTCGCGGCTTGCGGCAAGGAGACTGTTACGATAGGCTTGTTCATCCCTATGCTTTTCCTTCGCAAATTCAAAATCCCGCTGCTCCTTTTGCCTATTATAGGCAATGTCGTCCTCCTCTCTTTTTCGCTGATACTCTGTCTCCTCTTCTTCCTTTTTGCGTTGATACTCCTTCTCCTCTCTTTTCCTCGCGGCAACCGCAGATTCGTCCGAGCGCAGTTTCCTGTCAATCTCCTTAAGCAAAGCATCCGCCTCTCCGGCCACGGAGGACATCGGAGAAATCTGAGCGAGCAATTCGGAGGCTTTCTTGCCTGCATCGTGATTTTTCTCTGCCATCCAGACCGACTTGGCCTGTCTCAACAAAGGTTCAGCCTCATCGTCAATTTTCTGCTGATAGACTGAGATTATGGCATTCTGACATTCCGAGGTGATTGTAGTGTCAATTTCTGGTATTGACATCAACTCGTAAATCGCCGCATCATAGTCCTTATTCCTCGTCAAGGCATCGGCCCTCTTCAGAATCGTTTTGTAATTATTTCTATAATATTCCGATATAGATGTCTTAGCGGCTGTCAGCATTTCAGAAATAGCCTTGTTCTGCGGTGATATGCTCTGAAATGATGAAATGAATGCCTTGTTTTCGTTTATGCCGATTCCCTTGGCCTCCACAGTGCACGACTCATAAATTCTGTTGTCAGTGACATCACCAATAAAAAACGTAACGTCAATTTTTTGAGAAATCCTGGGAGGATTCGTCGGGAGCACATCTTTCGTCCCGACACTTACCCGAGCAGTAAGAACAAAGCGCTGGACACCGTCACTTGCCATAAAACCGTTCTTGGTCAATATGGACTTCAGCTTAGTCGTCAATGCATTTCCAGCCTCTGCAGGCACGGTATCATCCGCCAGAATTGCGGTGACCGGCAAATTGAACTTTTCCTGCGAGAAAACCTGCAAGCTACAGCAGATAATCACGAGAAGCGTAATTATGATTCTTTTCATAGCGTCATTTCTCTCCCAATACAATCATTGCCTCACCAAGTCCCCGTGTAATCACCTTTGAGGTTATATTGAACGGTTCTTTCCGAAGATACTTTCTGAGTTGGTTTGCAAAACCTCTCGCATCAAGCGAAATTCCTCTTTCGTCCTTTATCGGAATACGGACCTGTTCGAGCTGCATAAAATTCTCCGTTGCGTCCGAGAGATTAAAATTGCCTCCGACCGTGTTCTGATTAAGCCATTCGACGATACAGTCAGTAAGTTCCTCTCCTTCATACTCAGTTTCCAAATCATTTTCCCAACTGTCCCATCTCTTGATTGTAAGAACAATCTCACGCCCTTTGATTCCAAGTTCATAGAAATAATTGTCCAATTTCTGGGTAAACTCCGGGATATGAGCTTTGACGGCATTCTCAAGAAGACGAGGAACTATATCATCTGCTGCATCTCCGGTTCCGGTCGCAGATGCTATTCTCTTACTTGTGTAAGAATCGATTGCATCGAGCTGGAATGTTACGGATTTACCGGCAGCTTCTTTGTTCACCGACCATCCTATCTGGATAATCATATCCGACTTTGATTTCCGCTTGAGCACATCGAGCGGACTCTCGACCAACGCAGCACCACTTGTGGTGCTCATCATCGCATTGTCCTCGCCCTGCCTAACATCCAAATTCTTCAGTTCTTGCTCAGAATCCTTTAGCGGATACCCGCATTCGGCAAGAAGACCTCCGACAATCGAAATCACCGTGCTCAACTCCGCATCATCCTGAAACGCAGCCTTATAATCAGGAATCTTGACGGTTGTCCCCTGATTGTCAAAATTAGTCATAAAATACCTCTGACTGCACCAATTATCGCTCGGAAGAATCATAAGGGTCGGCTTCTTTCCCTGAGCAAAAGCCTGCGTCAGGGAAAGGATAACCAATGATACACATAGTATTACCTTTTTCATTTTCTCAAATGAATTAAGAAACTGTTGAAATTTCTTAAAAAAGCTATTGACGTTTGTAGTCCTCCAATGCCCTGTCCATATCTATCATGGATGCCCCACGATAGAGAGTCTGGATCTCGAATTTATCAGACTTTGCCTCCTCTATAATTCGCGTCAAGACATAATAGTCCTTATTTATGGAATATGTCACTATATACCCATTGCAGTTCTTGGTCGTTGAATTTTTATCTGACTCACTATCAATTATCCTCACAAGCTTATTTGCTCGATTATCTACGAATTTGACATACTTGGTAATGATTTCCTCCATTGCAGCCTGGTGAGCCGCTGGATTTTCCATACGATATATATTGATCAGCAACGTATTCAACTCATTACAGAACTTCTCGCTTGGAGAAACACGGTCTTCGACTATCCATTTTATATCTTTTTCCAGCTCCTGTTTTGCTTCATTCAAATTCCGCGGGCAATTATATGTCCATGCATCATAAGACTGATTTGGATATTTTTCCAGATTTGAAAGCAGTTCTGAGCATTCATCCAATTCCCATAATGAACCGACAATACTATTCCGGAGAAAGACCCTTGCATATTCAAGAACAGGATTACATTCCGGTGCACCTTCCTCATCAAAAAATTCTTCCGTACAATCAGGTAGTTTCTTAATCTTAACCTTGCCCAAGTCAATACTGTTGATATACTCATCAATTCCCCTTTGGGCCGAATCCACATCCATAGAACTCATCAATACATAGGATTTCACCTGTTTGGTATCTGCGACTTTGGAACCGCCACAGGAAGTGAACATAGATGCAGACGCTATTATCGCGATGGCTGCAATTAAACTTTTTGTTTTCATTCTAGTTAGTTTATTTGTAGTTGAACATTGAGCACTTCGAGAATTTGTACTCGTCATCATCCACTGATTCACACACGAGTGTCTTCCAATACCAATTGACTTATCACTTTGTACCAATAGTCCCAACTGTATCCGGAAGACGGATGATATACACATACGGCGCGTACTTTCTTTCCGTTGGAGAGCTCATAGAATCCGTTACTGATTTCAAAATTATCAACCTTCATCTGAACGCCGTCTTTCCAGTGCTCCCATGGCATATTGTCCCAGAGCCTCACACCCCAAACTATAAGCAAATCCGGCTGGTACTGTTCCAAAACGGAAAAGAAAGGTTCTTCGGCCGCCTTGTATTGTTCCGGCGTGCCGGCCACCCGCGCTTCTGGCATCGCTGTCTGAAGATAATTGTAGAATAGCAGAGAGTTCCAAATCTTGAGGCTTTCTTCAGGCGTAGTCTCATGATTCACAAGCGAACGTTCAAACTTCAGAAAAGTATTCATCCAGCCCTCGCGTTCATTGTTGTGATCCAAATAAATTTTCACCACATTGGTAGTAAATTCATTGCATTCACAATTGAAATCTGTACCGCAAGTCGGACACATATCTGAGCAATAATGGCTTTCGCCAAGCACCATTATGCGTTTGCCGAAAATGCCACCCGATGAATAGTCTTGTCCGACCCAAGGATTAAAGAATGGTTTAGTCATAAATAATAATTTTTACTTTTTATCTGGCAAAGTAAAATCAAATCATGACGCCAATCAAGTTCATTTAGGTTCATTTACAAAATTCAGCCATCCTGACGGAATAAATGTATTTTTGCAGCATCAGAAAAACGGAATAAATGTAGATCATTATGCTCAAACGAAAGATTTCCAGCAAGATAGAGGATTATTTAAAAATCCGGTAGTAATTTGCTTTTCCAACATTTATGTCTAACTTTGCAGCTATTACATAAAATATGTAACATAATATATGTAACGCAAATTATGGAAAAGTTGAAGAACCCATTCGTAATCTACGGATATAAGGGCGCAGAGTATTTCTGCGACAGGAAAGAAGAGACAGAAAGGCTCGTGACGGCATTGGAAAATGAAAGGAATGTCGTGCTCATATCGCCGCGGCGTGTCGGGAAGACGGGCCTCATCCATCATGTTTTTGAGCGGATTGGGAAAAAAGAACAGGGCGCGAGATGCTTCTACATGGACATCAATGCGACAAGGAACATGAGCCAATTCATACAGTTGTTGGCAAAGACAGTGGTAGGAAAAGTCGATTCATTTTCGCAGGCCGCGCTACGGAAAATCACGACATTCTTTGCCAATTACAGGCCCACTGTTTCATTTGACGAACTGACAGGAATCCCTACTTTTTCCATAGCGGTTGCTCCCGACAGACAGGAAGAATCGCTGAAACACATATTTGAATACCTGAAACAATCCGGCAAACGGGTTTACATTGCAATTGACGAGTTCCAGCAGATTGCGGAATATCCGGAAAAGGGTGCCGAGGCACTGTTGCGCTCCTATATTCAGTTTCTTCCAAATGTCTATTTCATATTCGCCGGCAGCAGCCAGCACCTCATGTCGGAAATGTTCCTGTCAGCGAAACGTCCGTTTTACCAAAGTTCCCAGATAATGAGCCTTCCACTCATAGAGATCTGTGAATATGAGACCTTCGCGAACAAATGGCTTAAACAGGAAGGAATCGAAATCAGCGACGGCGACTTCAGGTATCTTTATGACATGGTCGATGGACAGACATGGTATGTCCAGTGCATCCTGAACCGGCTCTACGAAAACGGAGAGGTCATCGACAAGAGGGCAATAGTCCAGGCGGTCGAAAACATCATCAACGAACAGGAAGATGCTTTTATCAACTATTGCAAGTCTCTCACTGACAATCAGGCAGCCCTTCTTACGGCCATCGCCAAGGAAAAAGGAGTCTCATCAGTGCTGTCGCAGGAGTTTATCCGCAAGTACAGCTTGCCGGCAGCCAGCAGCGTGAGCATCGCGCTCAAAGCCCTGCAAAAACGAGACTTCGTGCATGATTTCAACGGTAAAATCATCGTATATGACCGATTCTTCTCAATCTGGCTGCGGAAGGAAACGGAATGAAATTTGGCCAACTGGCGGATTGAAATTTGGCCAACTGGCGGATTGGAATTTGGCCGATTGACGGAATGAAAATTGGCCGATTGGACGAATGATGATTCTCTGCAAAGCCTGCACGAGCTATTAAGAGCACCGAGCCATGTCAGAAATTCAGCTCCAGCCTTGAACTTCGCCACCGATGTCGATGCGGACCTTTGACGGGTCGCTGTTTAGAGTGATATTCAGTTTGTGTTCGACGCCGGACTTGAAGTTGAGGCGGCTTTCGAGAAGGTAGGAGACGTTGCCGGAGAGAATCTCGATGAGCGGTTGGCGGCGGGTTATGTTCTGAGGAACAAGGATTGCCGCGTATTTGCCTTCCGCCTCCTTCCTCGTAGTGATGCTGTGCGTGGCTGCGCGGGCATCCTTTGTCACCACGCCGGCTCCGAGGTCTATGACGGCATCGGTCACCACCCCGTGGATCTTCACCGCGATGTCATCCGGAAAATCTCCTTCGAAATCCTCGCCCTTCACAAGATTGATAACAAGTCGGCTCATCCTGTGACTGAATTTAAGGCTGACTTTCTGCGGATAACTCACTCCGGAGGTCTTTGCCCAGAGAAAATCGGAGGCCTCGTAGCCGCCGGGGACGCTACCGACCCGCAACGTTGACTGGTCTTCGCGGACTGAAAACCTATACTCATCGACCGAAGAAGGAGAGGAGTAGGGATAGTAGCCATAGACATCATATTTCGTCTCTATGTCCCACCAGGTCTTGGGACGCGATTCCCACGACTCGCCGTCAAATGTCAGACGCACGTTATTTACGGCATTGCCTGAGGCGGCAAGCTTCACCGGAGAGCCATCGGCCCATTCCGTCATATAGAGTCCGGTCACGTCACCGGCCTCAAATCCAACAGCAGTCGCCTTCGATGCCGCGCCAGGATACTCTACTTCGAACTTAATTTCAAGCAGAGAAGACTTTTCTTCAGTCTTCTCAAGTTCGTTGCAGCCGGCAAGTGTGGCGGTCAGCGCAAAGACATATATAATCCGTTTCATAATCATAGTCATATCGGTCATTTACTCGTCAATATCGAAATTCGGGCGCTTTCCCATGAAAATCGGAGAATGATGGTGCTCATTCCTCATATCAGTTTTTGAATGAGCCTTTATTCCGGACTTGCTCATGGCAGCCGCAGTCTCGGGCAGATTCTCAACCTTGTCTTTTGCGACGAAATCCTCAAAACTATACTCCTCACCGGCATAGGCTTTTATACGCCTGACAATGGATTCGCGGCTAATGGTGTTGTAATAGGGAATTTCATTGTTCATGCAGCTGTTGTACTCGGAACGATAGACTCCTCTATTGTGCATAAATCCACCCTCGAATATGTCAACGAGCCCACTGTACTTCTCGTGATAGAGAAGATGACTCCAAGGAACTTCGTTTGCTTTGCCACTGAGGGAGAGGTTCTCATACCAGCCTTTTTCACGCGCGGCAGCAAGTTCTCCCGCATGGCCGCAGCAGGAGCAGCCGCAGGCATCAACGAACGTATTGTGGTAGATGTACTCGTCGCCGAGCTTCCCGAATCCGTGTCCTCCGGCTTCATGCTGGATGACGCCGCGGAAATCGAGCGGGTAGCCATAGTCGCTCTTGGGGCAGTAGGCAATCGCGCTGCCATCATCATACATATAGGTTATGCCGCCATAATCCGATGTGTTCGGAATCATGACGACAAGCGTACGGCTGAGGTTGTCCTCGTTTACTGTCGGAGCCTTGCATGCATAGCGGAAGATTTCCGCAACGTCGCTGTCATTCCGACCGCCGAGCGTCACGCCGCCTTTTGCCGTGGTGTTGAAACGATTATAGACTATAGTGTTGATGCTTCCTATTCCCGACTCTGGAGACACGGATATGCCCGTATAGACATTGAAATATTTCTTATATGTACGGTACGGTTCGATGGCGAAGAAATTCTCGACGGCCTTGTTTATGTCTGTCAGAAGCTTGCCATCGCTAATGTCAACCGCATTGTAGCCGTCGCCGAGGAAAACGAGATTGATGCCGCAGCCTTCGGAGGCACTCTGCAGTGTCAGGATTTCGTCTTCGGCATACTTGTAGTCGTGTTGGCTGACGGTCATAGCCACTCTGTAGTCATTGTCCTTCAGCTTAAACACAACCTTGCCTTCGCGTCTGTCTCCCTGAGGCATCTGCGAAAATGAGAGACGCATCGCTGTCTTGCCCTTGCCTGAGGTCTGGCTTAAGACAATCCATTCCGGACATTCCGTCACTTCCCATTCGTCGTCCGCATAGAGGACAAAGTCACGGGTGGCTCTGGAGTTGAGTGCATTGGCCGTGTTCGGGACAACTGAAAGATTGCGGTAGGCGGAAATCCGCTTGAAGTCTTTCCAACCCGGAGCAGTCTGATAGCGGACTATCGCGCTTTCAGGGACTTCAAGGGTGAAGTTTTCCTTTGACACGCCGTTAAAAACCCCTGTCTGAATATATGGCGGCTCCGTTCCCTTGCATACCACACGGTTGATGCCGAAACAATCCTGAAATGCCCCACCGTCTTCAGACCATCCGCTCTCGTACTTTATAGTCTCAAGACTTTCTGGAAGTATCACGCCTTCTATGCTGCGGCATCTTGCGAACGCTCCGGCGCCGATGTTCATGAGGCCCTCCGGAATCTCAACGATGCCCGAAAGTCTCCAGTTGTTTTCAAAAGCCCGGCTTCCTATCGCACGAAGTGTTTTGGGGAGGACGAGCCTGCCGCTGAAGTCGCAGTTCCAGAAGCATTCGTTGGATATAAGCTCCAGTTCCGTCGGAAGGTTCAACTCTCCCTTGAATTTGCTGTTTTTAAATGCCCTGGCCCCAATTACCTTTATTCCGTTATGTAAAGTCAACGTCCCGTTGAATCCACAGTTGTCGAAAGCTCCCTCATGAATTGTACATATCGCCTGAGGGATTTTCAATGAGCCGGTCAGACCCGTGCAGCCGCCGAAAGCGTCAGACCCGATTGCCGTCAGCGACTCAGGAAGATGGAGTTGACCATACAATCCGGGGCAGTTGTAAAACGAGCCCATTCCAATAACTTCCATATTCTCCGGAAGCACGAGTTCACAGCAAAGTCCGTTGCAATGCGCGAACACTCCGTCCCAATAGCCGATATACCCAAGTTCCTTTCCTATACGGGTCAGCGTTGTCGGGAAGTTTAAGGATGCCAAGTTCTTGCAATTACGAAATGCTGCCTTTTCAATGGAAACCAATCCCTCAGGAAAACTGATGTTACCGGACAATGATGTACAGTCACAAAAGGCGGCATCTCCGATTGACAGAAGCCGGTCAGGAAGAACGAGAAAAGTAAGGGATTCCTTTCCCTCCAATGCGCTCGCCGGGATGTAGTCGTTGACAATACGCACTTCTTTAAGATTCAGTGCCGTAAGATATGTCATCTTACCCTTCATTACGGCAAAATCTGCGGAATTAATCTGTCCGGTCAGCTTAAGGTTACGAATCTTGGCCAAATCCTTGCCGGAAACGGCTATGCGCTCCTCAAGAGTTCCGGCCTTGGGGACATTGACGACGACATATTCCCGTGCCACGGCATCGTGTGACACAGAGTCATTCTCCCAGGCAGTGATGCTTTCATCGGTCAGAACGAACTCGAAGTCACCCTCCGGCTTCTTGTTGACCGTAATCGTGAAATTATGCTGTTTAGACGGAGAGAACGTGAATGGCTCCTTTCGGCTGAACTTGTAAGGAAGACCGTCAACGGAGATTGCAACAAGCTGTACTCCGGCGGCCACTGTTTGAGGCACGACAACTGCCCTCCAATCGTCGCCATGTTTATATGGAATTATGCCGGAGCCGTCGGGGTCGCCCTTCATAGAGGCTGTCCCGGTAGCCATATTAATCGTTGCCTCCCGACTCGTTCCGGTGACGAGCACCGACTTTGAGGCGTCCTCCCACTCCCCAGTTGCGAAGCCAGTTCCTTCTTTCAACGACACTCTGATTGAAGCGAGCCTATGGGTGAACGAAACCGTCACGGTCCTTGACGTCGGGGCAACATCCTCGACCTTGCCCCAAAGAAAATCGGACGCCTCATAGCCAGCAAGTTCTCCTCCGTTAGCCTCTGTGGACTGATCCTTACGAACTTCGAATGACAGAGATGCGACGTCTTCCACAGATGTGAACGGATAGTAGCCATATATGTCCACATGAGTTTTCTTATCTTTCCAATAAATGTCCCTCGCCGGCTCCCAGAGAGCGGCACGCTCCTTAAACTTGAACCAGACATTGTCGGCTCTGTTGCCGGACGGCTTCAGCGTCCCCGGTTTCGCATCCTCATAATCAACGACATATACACCGATTCTGTCCCCGTCAGCGAAGCCGCTGTCGTTTGCCCTCGTCTGATAGACTTGAGAGATGCTTCCGGAAAGTTTGAGTGGAGCTTTCACTGCATCAGAGCCATCAGAGACGTCGTCGAATGGTTCACGGGCGCAGCCCGAGGCGACAAGCATCAAGGCGGCAAAAGTGCCACATATCGTTCGAATAGTCATATAGTTCATATTTCTAAATAAGTCTTAATCAACAGGTCCTCCATAATCATTATTGTCAGTTTCCCAGCCGACGATTGTTGCATTAAAACTTCCGTTCGTTTTTGAAACAGTTATTTCACAAGTGTGCACCTTGCCGGGAAGCAGGTCTATGGATGTTTTCAACAAATACTCATCACTGCCGAAGCGTATCTTCACAAGTTCCTGGTCCTTTACGGTCTGAGGCACGACAATGGCTGAATAGGTGCCGTCACCGTTGTTTCTGGCAGTAATCTCCTCAACGTCTCCGTCTGCGGCAATAGTGCCGGTGAGGACATTGACTTTTGCCTTGGCTGCAAGAGCGCAGTAATGAACGACGGCAGCCGGCATTTCCTTGGCAGTCCAGCCGTTTCCAGCCTTGACGACAAGGTTCAGACAGCTCATAAGATTGCTCATGGCGATGCTGACCGGCTTCTCGGACGGCTTTACACCAGTCTTCTTTCCCCACAAGACAAACGAAGCCCCATACCCGTCCTCCGTGTTCTGTTCCGTCCTAACTCCCGTTTCAAGAACACCATCTGTGGTCACCTCCCCTGAATAGGGGCTATAGCAATAAATGTCCGCACCGGTCTTTCGCTTCGTGAGCCACATCTCTTCCGAAGGATTCCACCTGCCGTTTTCAAGGACGAACTGCACATTGCCATACATATTGTCCGAAGCCCCCGACACCTCATCTCTTTCCGCAACGACGAACAAGCCGACCACATCCTCCTCGCTGAATCTCGCTCCCAAAGCATCATCAGCAGAAAAGTTTATAGTCAGCGGAAGCTTCACCGGCATTTCTTCAGGCGTCGGTTCAGGTTCAGGTGTCACTGTCACGGTGCCTCCGTCTATTTTAACTTCAGCTACGCAACTGCAAAGAAGAGCTACAGTAGCAGCCAATCCTCCAATATGTCTCATTGACATTCGCTATTTGATACAAAGATATTAAGAAACTTTCAAAAAATAACCTGTATCATCTCCTGTTTTCCGCACTTTTTGACGTTCTCTTTGTAAATCTGCCCTACAACTGTGT
>ENA-UOIY01000128-UOIY01000128.1-human-gut-metagenome-genome-assembly--contig:-P114-NODE-128-length-123150-cov-34.127519_pt1 | contig 123150 bp, 112 predicted proteins | sample MGYA00242335_ERZ723882 | MGnify/ENA metagenome assembly ERZ723882 | reverse complement strand
GCAAAACCCGTAAAACTCAAAAAAGTGGCATTCAGCCACTTTTTTGACACTCTGACTCGAGTAAATGGCATGAGCCATTTACTCGAAAACCTATTGCCCTATCTTTATCACGAACACGGCAGGCATTAGCCCGCCCGCCTCCGTTCTGACCTCCGTGACGAGCCTTAAGCCGGGATGCTCTCGAATCAGCTTCTTGAGCAGAGTGTATTCCATGGTGTACAGTATTGCCACGCCGCCCCGGCGGAGCCATTTGGGAAGGTTTTCCAATATGCCGGCGTAAAGCTTTTCGTTTGACTTATGGCTGCCGACGCGATTGCCAAAGGGGAGATTTGCCACCAGCTCGTCATATGGCCGCTCCGCAGTGAAGCGCATGCAGTCGTTGTGTACGAATTTGGCAATGCTGCCGGCGGCCTCTGCATTGCTGCGGGCTATGTCTATGGCCTTGTTTGATATATCAACCCCGGTAAGGCCGGCGCAGGGGTAAAGCTTTTCCCGCTCTATGAGAAATGTGCCGCTGCCGCAGCAGGGGTCCAGCACTCTGGCGTCCTTTCCGCCCAGGAAGAACTCCGCGTATTTCAGTATGGCGGCCGCCGTCGCGGGGTGCATGCTGGCCGGCAGAGCCGAAACCCGGTAGCTGAACCTTTCGTCCTTTATGGTGAGCAGCTTTGCGTACATGAAAGCGCCGCCGTTGCCGCCTATCTCCACCCTTATCTCCACCTCGTAGTTGTTGGGGCAGTTGAGCAGCGTCTCGCCGTCCATGACCGCTATCATCTTTCGCGCTATGGCCAGCCTGTCTATATTGCCCTCCCCCCTTATCTCCAGCCTGTAGCCGAAGGGAGGCTTGCCGGTATGGCAGGCGGGCAGCAGCTTTTCGAGAAAGCTCTTTGCCTTTATGCCCATGGACTTTGGGTCGGGGTTTGAGTTGGCGGATATCTCGATGAGCGCCTCGGTAAAGCAGCGGCAGGCGAAAAGCCCCATCATGTCCTCCGTATGCACGTGTACGTCGCCGCGGTGTACGGCGGACACCCTGAAACCATGCTCGGCAAGCTCCCGGGCCAGAGGGTCGGATAGCTTATCCGGGGAACGCAACTCTATTTCGCAGGGCCTATTAAGCGCGGTAAATTCGTGCTTTTCGAAGGTGAGAAAGCTTCGCATGGCGGTTTTGTAGGCCTCTGTTTCCGCCTCGAAATGCACCTTTTCATCTTCGCTGTTTGCCGGCTGTATAGTATATGAGGCGAGAGCCGCCTTGGCCTCATCCCCGCCTATTGCGCCTAAGGACAGCAGCATCGAAGGCCGCACGAAGCGGGTATCCTCTACTGAAAGGGCCTGTTTCAGGTATTTCACGTCCGAGGGGACCTTCAGCTGACCCATGAGAACCGCGGCATTCTTGCGGAGCTTGGGTTGATTGGAAAGCAGGGCGTTTCGAAGGGCCTCGCGCTCGCTGCCCATGATATCGTTAAGCTGCCTTGCGTATTTTTCCTGCTTTGCGCAGCGGCAGAGAAAAGCGCACGCGGCGGAGTTGCCCTCCGAAAACAGCTCGTAAGCGAAGGGGAACGCCTCGGAGGCGTAGTGCATCATGTGCTCGGGGCCGTTGGGCAGCGCAAGCCTCTGGGCCACTACCTCTTTGGTAAGCGCCTTGTGCGCCACAGAGGAACCGTAGCTGCCCCTGTTTTTGCCGTTGCTTCTTTTGTGGCAGTTCATCTTTTACTCCCCTCCGATTCGGACCGTATGACGTCCAGCACCTCATCGGTGCCGTCCGCGGTGGAGTCGCCGCTCATGGCGGAAATAAAGCTGAGCCTTCTGTCGTAAAGGTCGTGTATGCTGTCGAACAGGGTGTCCGGCGTAAGGCCGGCCTGATCCAGCGTCATGGCGTAGCCCTTGCGGGCAAAATAGCCGGCGTTGAGTATCTGATCCCCCCGGGAGGCGGAAAGCGGCAGGGGTATCAGCAGAGCGGGCTTTGCAAGGGCTAAAAACTCGAATATGGCGTTGGCGCCGGCACGGGAGAGTATTATATCCGCCGCGGCGAAAAGGTCGGGCAGCTCCTTTGAGATGTACTCGTACTGGACATAGCCCGGTTCGGCTATGGAAGCATCCTTCTTGCCCTTGCCGCAGAGGTGGATAATGTCGAAGGAGCGGGTCAGCCGCGGCAGCGCCGATCGCAGCGCGTCGTTTATGGCCTGGGCGCCCTGGCTGCCGCCCATGGTAAGGAGTATGGGCTTTTCGCCGGAAAAGCCGGTAAAGTCCAGCCCCCTCTGCCTGTCGCCGCCGTAAAGCTCGGGCCGTATGGGGGTGCCGGTATGGACGCCCTTTGCGCCGACGTATTTTAGAGTATCTTCGAAGGTGACGCATACCCTGTCTGCAAACCTGGCGGTTATCTTATTGGCCAGGCCGGGAGTATAGTCGCTCTCGTGGGCTACTATGGGCGCCATGCCCTTTGCCGCTATGACCACGGGCACCGACACGAAGCCACCCTTTGAAAACACCACGTCCGGCTTTACCTTGTTAATGATGCGCTTGGCCTGGAATATGCCGCCTACAACCTTGAATGGGTCGGTAAGGTTCTTCAGCGAAAAGTACCTGCGCAGCTTGCCGGCGGATATGGTGTGATAGGTCACGCCCTCAAGGCCTCCCACAAGGCTTTTTTCTATTCCATCGGCGGTGCCTATGTAGTGTATCTCGTAGCCCTCCGCCCTGAGCCTTGGCAGCAGCGCCAGATTGGGTGTGACGTGGCCGGCAGTTCCGCCGCCCGTTAGGATAATCTTCTTTGACATGGTTATATTTCCTTTATATTATAAAATCAAACAGCGCACTAATCTGCACCGCCGTATTGCCGTTACAGCGAGAGCCGGCGAGAAGAACCTATCTCATTTTCATTATTATGCCACGAAAACGATTATTGTTTCTGAAATTATATCACCCTGCTGCGATTGCCGCAAGGCGTATGCTATGGTATTATTAAAGGGGCTGCGGCCCTGTGATATTATAAACGGCGCAAAGGAGAGGCGTGTATGAGACTGAGGGATATGAATCCCGGCGAGGCGCTGGCGGCCGCGGCCGCCATGACCCTAAGGCTCGGGGGCTTTTCGAGGGCGGCGGAGCTCATGGGGGAGCTGCTCATGGATACCTGGACAACGAATTTCCCTGGCGCTCTCGGCGCATATCACAGGCTCACGGAATATATGCTGTCCTCCCCCGCCAGGAGGGTCACAGGGGACCTGTGGCGGGATCAGCTTTTATACGAAATAATACAGACGGAACACCCTTTTGCCCTCTCTGCTGCCAGGGGCATACGGGATGAGGCGCAGCTCATGGCTATGAGGGAGAGGCTTGAGATAATGGGCGAGCTTTCCACCTTAACGTCCCAGCGCATAGCCCAGCTCATAAGTGAAAGGGGCAGAAGCTCAAGGACAAACGATGCTGTGGCCATGAAGTCCACCGCCATATGGTCGGGAGGCAGCATATCAAACCTTCCGCGCCGGAATAGCGAGGAAGAGCAGGCGGCGCAGCTGCCGCTGGAGTTTACCCCATGGAAATACGGCCAGGCCGGGCTTACGGACAGCTTCGTATCAGATGAAGCGCTGGAGGAGATGTATCGCCGCTTTCTCGAGACGGCTGATTGGGGCGAGCTTACCGAAGATATATGGAACTTTTTCGCATCCTACGGTACGGGGGAATTTTTGCAGCATCGCTTCTTCAGAATTGAAGATGGCCGCTTGGCGCCTATGGAGGAGCCGGAGGCGATAGTTCCGCTTTCCGCCTATGAGGAGCAGCACAGCCGGCTGATGGAAAACACCATACGCTTCATGCGGGGGGAGAAGGCGGTGAACATGCTGCTGCTGGGCGGCATGGGAACCGGCAAAACGGCTCAGGCGGTGTCACTGCTTCAGGAGCTGCCTGAAGTGCGGCTGATAATTGTCTCCGAGGGGGAGACGGCACATATCTCCGGGCTTTTGCAGAGGCTTTCGGGCCAGCCGCTTAAATTCATACTGCTGCTGGACGATATAGCTGCGGACGGCGATGGCATAAGGCTCCTGTCCTCCGTCACAGCGGGATTCAGGGCGATTCCGCCCAACATACTTATATATGCCACCTCCCGGGAGGAGGGTGGCCCGCTGCCGGGGCGTATAACCTTCCGCTACCCGGCCCTTAAAGAATTTACAGGCATGATATCCGAATTCCTTGAGGCTGAGGGAAAGTATTCGGACGCGCAGGCCATACACAACGCGGCACTGGACTATCAGGTGGACGCCCGGGAAAGGCTCACGGTTACCGGGGCGCTTATGATAGCGGGCGAGATGGGCGAATAGATGGATGAACGCCTGTAAAAAGCGGATATTCTCCGCTTTTTTCTTTGCCATATTAGAAACTCTATGCTAAAATGTAATTTGGTAAAGTTTGAACGCAATTTTTCAAGGAGGGATACTTATGAAGATATACAACACCATGACCCGCAAAAAGGAGGAGCTGGTGCCGCTGGTGCCGGGCGAGATAAGCATGTACGTATGCGGCCCGACGGTATACAACTTTATTCACATAGGCAACGCAAGGCCGCTGGTGGTGTTCGATACCCTCAGGCGGTATCTTGAATACAAGGGCTATAAGGTGAAGTACATATCCAACTTTACGGATATAGACGACAAGCTTATCCGCCGGGCCAACGAGGAGCACACCACGGTGCCGGAGCTTGCGGATAAGTATATAAAGGAATACAAAACAGATGCGGAGGGCCTCTGCGCCGAGCCTGCCACCTGCAATCCCCGCGCTACCGAGCACATACCCCAGATAATCAAGCTGGTGGAGACCCTGATAGAAAAGGGTCATGCATATCCCGTAGCAAACGGCGATGTATATTTCTCCGTCCGCTCCTTCCCGGGCTACGGCAAGCTTTCAGGCCAGTCCATAGACGACCTTGAGTCCGGCGCGCGCATAGAGCCGGGAGACCTGAAGAGGGATCCTCTGGACTTCGCCCTCTGGAAGGGCGCCAAGCCCGGCGAGCCCGCATGGGACTGCCCCTGGGGCAAAGGCCGCCCGGGCTGGCATATAGAGTGCAGCGCCATGAGTATGGAGCTTTTAGGCCCCACCTTTGACATTCACGCGGGCGGGCAGGATCTCATATTCCCACACCATGAAAACGAGATAGCCCAGAGCGAGGCGGCCACAGGCAAGCCCTTCGCAAGGTACTGGATGCATAACGGCTATATAAATGTAGATAATCAAAAGATGTCCAAGTCCCTTGGCAACTTCCGCCTGGTGCGGGACATAGCTCAGGAATTCGACCTTGAGGCCGTCCGCCTGTTCCTGCTCTCCGCCCAGTACAGGAACCCCATCAATTTCACCCGTGAGCTTATCGAGCAGGCCAACACCGCCCTCACCCGTATCCGCACCGCCCGGGAACGCCTTGCCGAAGCCAAGGAAGGCCCCGCTACGGAGGAGGACGCCAGATTCTGCGCATCTTTGGAGGAACACGAGAAAAAGTTCTGCGACGCCATGGACGACGACCTGAACACCGCAGACGCGCTGGGCGCAATGTTCGACTACGCCCGGGCTGTCAACACCTTCGTAACAGAGCCCAGAAGTAAGGAAGCGCTGGAAAGGGCGGCAAAGCTCTTTGACGATATGACCAACGTGCTGGGCATACTCCAGCACAGTAAGTCGGAGGAATTCCCCAAAGAGGCGGTCGCTCTGCTAAACGAGCGCGCAGAAGCCCGCAAGGCCAAGAACTGGGCCCGGGCAGACCAGATCCGCGAGGAGCTGAAGGCCATGGGCTTTGCGGTGGAGGACAGCAAGGAGGGCGCAAAGCTGAAGAGGCTGTAAAGGGCGCGCCTGCTAAAAAATCCACGGATTCAGCCAATACATTTTTGAACAATATTTTAAATCATTGCCATATGCCTTGAAATAAGGGATATTGGTTGATAAAATCAGGAGGAAATAATCATTGGGAAGCGATATGCTTTCGCTCTTTAGCCTTATAATAGGCGTGTACCTCATATATGCCGCCATAGTCGGGCGCGGCAAGCTGTATGAGAACGAGTACCTGAACTGTCCGAGGGAGCAATACGTCAAGGGCCTGCGCATACTGGCCGCCATATCCGGCGTGCTGCTCACGGTATCCAACCTTCTGGAGTATCTGGGCGTCATAGCCTACGGCTCCCCCATAGCCATCGCGCTTTGGGCGCTGGGCTTTGCAAGCCTGATAGTCATGATGGTGTACTCCTCGAAAAAGACCGACAGAAAGGCTGCGGCGGCGGGGCATAAGACCGCCGCGTCCGCCGAAAAAAAGGACTACGACCCTCTTCGCGCCGCCTTCGTGTTTGACGATGATGAGGACGTATCCCAAAAGAAAGAAAAATAAGAAATCATTCTGAAAGGAAAGCGTTTATGAAAAAGACTATTATCCGCATCGTAGCAGTGGCCATGCTGGCGCTGATGGTGCTGACTGCACTTCCCGCCTTCGCCGCGAACATCGTCGGCACGGCGGCGGCCCAGACCCCTGTCTACAAGGACACCAAGGGCAGGAAGGTCGAGCTGTATGTCAGCGGCCCCGTCACCATAAACAGGCAGGATAACAAATCCGGCATGTACAACGTCACCGTCAGCTATGACGGCAAGACCTACACCGGCTGGGTATACCCCTCCGCCATCTCCGGCATAGGCTATGACAAGAGCACCGGCGGCTCTGCCTCCGGCTCCACCTCCGGCTCCACCGGCGGCACGACCTCCGGCGTTACCGGTACCTATACCGCCACCATCGCCACCGGGGCGGCCATAAACGTCAACGGCACCAACTACCCCGTAAGTGTAGGCGGCAGCATCAACGTCAACTACCGCGACGCGGCCGGCACTCAGGTAAACGTGACCGTAGGCAACGTCACCGGCTGGGTAGCCGCCTCCTCCCTCTCCGGCTTTAGAAGGAACGGCTCCTCCATAAGCCTTTCCGACCTGCCCACCAGCGGCGGCAACACCATGGGCGGCGCGACCAGCCCCACCCCCGCCCCCACCCCCTATGTAAACCAGAACCAGAACACCGCCAGCGGCACCTTCTCAGCCAACCTCGCCGCGGGCACTGCTATTACCAATAACGGCAAGACGGTAGGCATCGTGCAGAACGCGGGCAACGTCACCGTAAACTACCGCGACGCCTCCGGCTCCCAGGTATACGTAACCATAGGCAGCGTCTCCGGCTGGGTACCTGCAAGCGCCATCTCCAACCTCAGGAGCACAAGCTCCGGCTCCATCAACGTAGCCAACCTGCCCACCAGCGGCGGCGCCATAGGCGGCAATACCGGCTCCGAGGTAAGGGCATACGATACCGCAAAGAGCGCCGTATCCAAGGACAAGAACATATACGTCCGCTCTACCGCCACCAGCTCCACCAAGGGCGCAACCAAGCTGCGCAATATGCGGGGCAAGACCTTCACCGTGCTGGGCACCGACAGCACCGGCAGCTTCCTGTATGTGGACTACAACGGCACCCGGGGCTTCGTCCGGGCTCAGGACTTCACCTTCACCAGCGGCAACGTGGTGGAGCAGAAGCCCAACAACAACACCGGCACAAACAGCGGCAACGTGACCTCCAACAACACCGGCATGGCCGCCATAGGCACCCCCGCAGGCAAGGGCACCGGCTCCAGCTCCGAAAAGTGGGGCAGCATAACCATACCCGGCGCGGGCACCTACCCCATCTACGGCAACTATATCGGCGAAAAGAAGGGCAAGACATACTATTACTATGACTATGTGCTCCGCAAGAGCTACTACTACGTACACACCACCACGGCCCAGGGCTCTCAGGTAGCGGTGGTAATGGGCCACAACAACCGCAAGAAGGTAGGCACCTCAAATTCCTACTTCCACAACCTGCACCACATCCAGAACGCCATACTGGGCAAGTCCAGCTGCGAAAAGTGCAAGGCGAGCTGCTCAGGCTACGGAAAGAGCATTTCCGCAAGCTGGGAGGGCAGCAGCAGCTGGGAGGTAGTGGCCTTCTTCGAGGTACCCAAGAACAAGGCGTATAAGAACATACTGCCCCAGATGGCGCAGCCATGGAGCTACACCACCGCCCAGTACCTCTCCAACGTGAAGTCCTATGTGAACACCTTCTCGGGCAAGAGCTGGGCGAACACCTCCGCCCTTACCGATAACGGCAAGTACATGATGCTCGTCACCTGCGGCGATAGCGGCGACAACAGCAGCATCGCAAAGCTGTACATGCTGCTCAAGGCGGTAGGCTAAACGGCGCAAATACAAATAAAGCGGCTTAAAAGCCGCTTTTTTTGTATCCACTAAAATAATTCTTATGTTATAATGTATCTTGGCGTGGAATAGGCGCCGGAAGGAGTAATTTAATGAAGAAATGTTCTGTCGGCGGTCAGGCCGTAATGGAGGGCGTCATGATGAAGGCCCCCGGCGGCATCGCCATGGCGGTCAGGGACGCAAAGGGCCGCATAATATTGGATTATAAAGAATATCAGACAAAGGCTCAGAAGGGTACCTTCTACGGCCTCCCCATAGTGCGGGGCGTGGTGGCCTTCGTGGAGAGCCTTACCATAGGCATGAATACCCTCACCAGATCCGCGGAGCTTATAGGCGACCCCATAGACGAGGAGCCCACAAAATTCGAGAAGTGGCTGTCGGAAAAGCTGGGCAAGTCGGTAGAAAAGGTTGTAATGGGCCTTGCGGTGATACTCGCCGTTGCGCTGTCCGTGGGCCTGTTCTTCCTGCTTCCCCAGTTTATAAGCAGCCTTATTTTTCGCGGCAGCGCCGCCGCCTCCGCCACAAAGTGCCTGGTGGAGGGACTTGTGCGGCTATGCATTTTTATAGGCTACATACTCTTCTGCGCCAGCGTCAAGGATATAAAGCGGGTGTTCATGTACCACGGGGCGGAGCATAAGACCATCGCCTGCTATGAGGCGGAGGACCCCCTCACCCCGGAAAACGCCATGAAGCACAGCCGCCTCCACCCCCGCTGCGGCACCAACTACCTCTTCCTCGTTATGGCGGTATCCATAGTGTTCTTCGCCGTGGTGGGCTGGAACGAGAGCTTCTGGCTCAGGCTGCTTTCCCGCATAGTGTTCCTGCCGCTGGTGGCAGGAATAAGCTATGAGGTGCTGAAGCTCGCCGCGAAATACGAAAACATATTCACAAAGATAATCCGCGCCCCCGGCATGGCGCTCCAGTACATCACCACCAAGGAGCCCACCGAGGACATGCTTGAGGTGGCCATAGCTTCCTTTAACCTTGCCATGTCAGAGCCAAAGGAGGCGATGGAGATGGTCAGAAAAAACCGCGAGGAAACGGCGGATAAGGCGGAGACAGCCGAAGCCCCCTCGGGGCAGGCATGAATATTGCCGGGGCAATAGAATATCTCAGCGCCGGGCTCTCCCCCGTCACCGATGAGCACCTTACCGAGGCAAGGCTGGCGGTGTCGGATATGGCGGAAATACCGTACAACAGGCTGAATAAATATAATGCCTCAACCTTTCCCGCCGCCCTTATGCCAAGGCTGGAGGAGCTGGTTTCACGCAGAAAATCCGGCGAGCCCCTGCAGTACATACTGGGCAAATGGGAATTTATGGGGCTGCCCTTTTACACGCGGCACTGCGCTCTGATACCGAGGCAGGATACCGAGACGCTGTGCGAGGAGGCGCTGTCGATAGGCGGCAAGACGCTTCTCGACCTCTGCTGCGGCACCGGCTGCATAGGGGTATCGCTGGCAAAGCTTGGGGGCTTTGAGGTGACCTTCGGGGATATAAGCCCGGACTGCCTTGCGCTTGCCCGGGAAAACGCCGCCCTCAACGGCGTACCGGGCAAATTCCTGCTGACGGACATGTTCTCTGATATATCCGATAGCTTCGACCTTATCTGCGTAAACCCGCCCTATATACCCACCTCGGAGCTTGCCTCATTGCAGGCCGAGGTGAAACGGGAGCCGGCGCTTGCGCTGGACGGCGGCGCGGACGGGCTGGACTTTTACCGCCGCATCGCCCGCGATTACGCCACGCATCTCTCCCCCGGCGGCGCGCTGCTCATGGAGGTGGGCGCGGGGCAGGCGGCGGACGTGGCGGCGATGTTCCCAAAAGCGGAGATAATAAAGGATATTTGCGGAATAGAAAGGGTGGTGGCGGTCAGGAGATGAAAAGGCTTTTACCTATCGCGCTTTCGATGATGCTCCTCACCGGCTGCGCCGTAAGCGCGGCCTTGCCGGATGGCTTGGATACCCAGCCGGAGCCTCCCATAAGCGAAGCGCAAAGCGCGCCAATCCCCTCCCCCTCCCCATCGCCGGAGCCGGAGGTGTATCGGGCCAGCGTGGGCATAGTGGGGGACATACTGATGATGACGAGCCAGATACAGGGGGCGAAAACCGCCGAAGGGTACGACTTCAGGCCCAGCTTTTACGCCATGGAGCCCCTGTTCTCCTCCGTTGACATAATGGCGGGCAACTTTGAATGCACCCTTGCGGGGGAGGCGGCGGGCTATACCCAAAGGCGGCCCGCCGCGCCGCCCCCAACCGAGGATGACCCCAACCCCAGGCAGCCCTACCAGACCTTCAATGCGCCGGACGAGCTTGCGGCGGATCTAAGGGCAGTGGGGTTCGACCTGCTCACCACCGCCAACAACCACTGCCTGGACAGGGGCAAGGATGGGCTTTTCCGCACGATAGAGACGCTTAGAGCCGCCGGGCTTATGCAGACCGGGACGTATTTAAGCGAGGAGGAGCGGGACGCCCCCTGCATAATGACGGCGGGCGGCATCACCTTCGGCTTTGTCGCCATGACCGAGAGCGTGAACAGCTATGACGCAAGGCTGGGGGGCGACAGCTTGGCCGTGGGGCGGGTATCCCAGCGGGAGCGCATACAAGGTGAGATAAAGGCCTGCAGGAGCGCCGGCGCGGAGGTGGTCATAGCCTTCCCCCACTGGGGGGAGCAGTATATGGATAAGCCCGTAAGGCGGCAGCGGGAGTACGCCCAAAGCCTCGCGGACTGGGGCGCGGACGCTGTGATAGGCAGCCACCCCCACTGCGCCGAGCCCTTTGAATGGATAACGGCGGAGGACGGGCGCAGAGTGCCTGTCGCCTACTCCATGAGCAACTTCATATCCAACATGGCGGGGCAGAATACCGAGTACGGCCTGTTTCTGCGGCTGGATGTGAAAAAGGACGAGAGCGGCGTAAGCATCGAGATGAGCTACCTGCCCACCGCCTGCGTAATACAGGATACCGGCGGCAGGCGGCTGCATCAGCCCATACCCTGCTGGGCGGAGGAAGCAAAGCGCACCGGCGTCGAGCCGCTGAGCGAGGGCGAGCTTAAAAAGACCCAAAGGGCATTCGACCACGTTGTAAAAATATGCGACCTTGAGGACGCAAAGCTTATAGAATGGACGGAGGAATATGATAAACAAGCTTAACGCACTGAAAAGACGCTACGAGGAGCTGACCGCAGCCCTCTCAGCCCCAGACGCAATGAACGATCAGGCCGCCTGGCGGGAGATGGTAAAGGAGCACAGCCAGCTTGAGGAGATAGTCAACGCCTTTGACGAGTATACCGCCGCAGTGCAGTCCGAAGCGGACTGCAAGGCCATGCTGGAGGAGCACCTTGACCCCGAGATGAAGGAAATGGTGCACATGGAGATGGCTGAGCTTGCGGAAAAGCAGCGGAAGCTCATAGAGGATATGAAGATAATGCTGCTGCCCAAGGACCCCAACGACGAGAAAAACGTAATATTGGAAATACGCGCAGGCATAGGCGGCGACGAGGCGGCGCTTTTCGGCGCGGATCTATTGCGCATGTACCAGCGCTACGCAGAGCGCCACGGCTATAAAATGGAATACATGAACGAAAACACCACCGAGGCAGGGGGCGTAAAGGAAGTAGTGCTGAACATAATCGGCAGGGGCGCGTATTCGCGGCTCAAGTTCGAGAGCGGCGTTCACCGCGTCCAGCGTGTGCCGGAGACTGAATCCCAGGGCCGCATACACACCAGCGCGGCCACGGTGGCGGTAATGCCGGAGGCTGAGGATGTGGAGGTGGAGATAGACCCCAAGGATCTTCAGATAGACACCTACCGCTCAGGCGGCGCGGGCGGACAGCACGTAAACAAGACGGAATCCGCCATACGCATCACCCATATACCCACCGGTATAGTGGTCCAGTGCCAGGACGAGCGCAGCCAGCATAAGAATAAGGACAAGGCCATGAAGGTGCTCAAGTCCCGCATATACGAGCATTTCCTCAAGGAAAAGGAGAGCGCGGAGGCCTCCGCCCGCCGCAGCATGGTGGGCAGCGGCGACCGCAGCGAGCGCATTCGCACCTACAACTTCCCCCAGGGCCGGGTCACGGATCACAGGATAAACATGACCCTCTACCGTCTCGAGGCCTTCCTTGACGGGGACATGGACGAGATGATAGACGCGCTGATATTGGCGGAGCGCACAGCCCAGCTCACCGGGGAGGCGGAATAATTGGAGACTCGGTACTTCAATGCCGTCAAACAGCCCGAGGCAGGCACAAAGCTGGGAGGCAGCGTAATACGCTCAGGGGGCCTGGTGGCCTTCCCTACCGAGACCGTCTACGGTCTTGGGGCCAACGGCCTTGACGGTGAGGCGGTAAATAAGATATTCGAGGCCAAGGGCCGGCCCAACGACAACCCGCTGATACTGCATATCGCAAAAAAGAGCGACCTGAAGGATCTGTGGAAGTCGGTTCCGGAAAGGGCAAGGCTGCTGATGGACGAGTTCTGGCCCGGGCCGCTGACCATGGTATACCTGAAAAGCAGCAGGGTGCCGGAGGAAGTCACGGGGGGTCTTGATACGGTTGCCGTACGTATGCCCGACAACAGGACGGCGCTGGCCCTCATACGCGCTGCGGGGGTACCCATAGCCGCACCCAGCGCGAATTTATCCGGCAAGCCCTCCCCCACCACCGCCGATCACGTCAAGGCGGACATGAACGGGAAAATAGACGTAATAATAGACGGCGGCCCCTGCAATATAGGCGTGGAGTCCACCGTGGTGTCTCTCATGGGAGGCGCCGTCACCATACTCCGTCCCGGCGGTATTACCCGGGAAATGCTGGAAGCCGTAATAGGCCCGGTAAACCTTTCCCCCGCCGTTTTAGCTCCCCTGAAGCAGGGGGAAGCCGCGGCCTCCCCCGGCATGAAGTACAAGCATTACGCCCCCGACGCCCAGGTTATCGTAGGCACAGGCTCATTGCCGGATATGGCGGCAAAGCTCATAGCCGAGTACGACAGGCGGGAGGCGGAGGGCCTGACCTGCATAATTTTCGCCACCGAGGAAACTCACTGTTTCTACAGGGGGAAAAGGTATGTTATAATAGGCGAGAGAAAAAATCCCCTTACCCTCTGCGAGAGCCTTTTTGCACAGTTCCGCGCCCAGGAAGGCAAAGCGGACGTAATACTCTGCGAGGCGCTGCCGGAGACGGACATGGGCCTTGCGTACATGAACAGGTTATTGAGGAGCGCGGGATTTAAAACTATATGACCAAAGGAGTTGCCATGAAGATCGCCATTGCCGCCGACCACGGCGGGTACAAGCTCAAGGAAGAAATAAAGCCATACATCGAAAGCCTCGGCCACACCGTGACCGACCTCGGTACCTATTCGGAGGACAGCGTGGATTATCCGGATTACGCCGCCCCCTGCGCAAGGGCAGTGGTTTCGGGAGAGGCGGACAGGGGCATAGTGATATGCGGAACCGGCATAGGCATCTCCATTGCCGCAAACAAGATAAAGGGAGTGAGGTGCGCCCTTTGCACCGACCCGGTAATGGCCCGGCTGACCCGGGAGCACAACGACGCAAACATGCTGGCGATGGGCGCGCGCATCATAGGCGGCGAGCTTGCCAGGGGAATAGTAAAGGCATTTCTTGAGACTGACTTTTCCAACGGAAAAAGACACATTGACAGGATAAACAAAATAACGGAATTGGAAAGAGCAAAATAAAATCGCGTTGGATTTTTGATTCAATATACTAACCTATAAACCGAAAGGAGCAATACACAAAAATGGGTAAACTCGTCGTAATCGACCACCCTCTGGTACAGCATAAGCTGACCCTGCTCAGGGATAAGACCACAGGCACCAAGGAGTTCCGCGCTCTGGTAGAGGAGCTGGCTACCCTGCTGGCCTATGAAGCGACCCGTGACCTTCAGCTGGAGGACGCTACGGTAGAAACTCCCGTAGCTACAGCCCATACCAAGGTACTGGCCGGCAAGAAGCTGGCAATAGTTCCCATACTGCGCGCAGGCTTGGGAATGGTAGACGGCATGATGAACCTCATACCCGCTGCCAAGGTAGGCCACATAGGCCTTTACCGGGACCCCGAGACGCTTCTGCCCGTGGACTACTACTGCAAGCTGCCCTCCGATATTTCCGAGAGGGATATCATTATAGTAGACCCAATGCTGGCTACCGGCGGCAGCGCCAACGCGGGCATTGACGTAGTTAAGCGCGCAGGGGGCAAGAATGTAAAGCTGGTCAACCTGATAGCCGCCCCAGAGGGCATCGAGACGGTACAGAAGGCTCACCCCGATGTGGATATATTCGTAGCTCACGTGGACGATCACCTTAACGACCACGGTTATATAGTGCCGGGCCTCGGCGACGCAGGCGACAGGCTGTTCGGAACAAAGTAAAGCAAAATAATGTATTTTTAAGGGCCGACCGACAATCGGCCTTTAAAACCAACTCGGGAGAAATTTTTATACGGAAGGAAGAAAAACGATGAAAAGAACATCACTCAGGCTCGCGGCGCTGGCAATGGCGCTGTTTACAGTGCTGACCCTTTCCCATGCCCTTGCGGAGGCAGGTTACACCCCCTACCCCACATCAAGGACTGCGGTATCCGAGGACAGCACAATATACCTGCGGGACATCCCGGCAAAGGATACCGACGGTGCGGTACAGCTCAGGCATATGGAAGGCAAAACCGTGAGCGTGCTGGGAGAGGACGCTACGGGCAGGTACTTCTATATAGAATACGAGGGCAAGAAGGGCTTTGTCCGTGCCAAGGACTTTGAGCTGACGGACAAGACCCCGGCAGCCACCCCGGCCCCCAGCGCCAACGCCAACAACGTACAATACTTCAGCGCCCCCAAGACCGGCATATCCAAGGACAGCGCCATATATATGCGCACCTCCCCCGAGATACCCGCAAAGCCCGCCAAAAACGATTCCAACGTAGCAAGGAAGGTAAAGCACGCAAAGGGCGCGGCGTTTTCGCTGTTAGGCGAAGCTGGCGACTGGTACTATGCGGAATATGACGGGACTAAGGGCTTTGTAAAGAAGGCCGACTTTACCATTCAGGATGCCAATACCGGCTCCGGCGCAGGCAGCGCCGACAGCGCCGGCAAGCTGAACAGAGCTACCAGCGGCGCAACCGAGACAGGCCACGGCGCGGCGAGCGAAAAGTGGGGCAGCATAAAGATACCCGGCGCGAAAACCTATACCATATACGGCAACTATACCAACAGCGCGGGCACCAAATACTACTACGCCGCCGAGAACCGCAAGGGACACTATGAATACGTCCATACCCTCACCGCTAAGGGCTCTCAGGTACATTCCATACTGGGGCACAACGTCCGGGGCGGCAAGGGCAAGTATTTTCACAACCTGCATCACGTGCAGAACGCCCTAATAGGCAAGAGCAGGTGCGAGGGCTGCGGTGGCTCCTGCGGCAGCAAATTCAATACCACCAGCATAACCATGAAGCTGGACGGGTATAGTAAATGGGACATAATGTGCCTTTACGAGATCGGCCCCAACCAGAGCACCGGCATACTCGCCTATAACGCAAGGCCCTGGGGAACCAGCGCCTCCAGCTATGTCAGCACCCAGCTGAGCTACGCCGCGGATAAGGCCAACAAGGGCTGGATCAATCCCAACGTCACTTACAGCGACGGCGGCAAGTACGCCATGCTCATCACCTGCGGCGACAAATACGAAAACAACAGCAATGCCACCAGCAAGCTGTACGTGCTGCTGAAAGCCCGCAGCTGATTCAAAAAAAAGGTATATCTGACACGCCCGGTTCCGCCGGGCGTTTTTTGGACTTTAATGCTGTAATTATTCATCAAGAGCCGTCCACTACTCCACATATTTGTTTATATATTTCAAAAAATGAACAGTACCCTCTCTCATAAATTTCATTTGTTATTTTTATAACAAAATTTTAAAATTGTCTATTGCAGATTCTTCATCAATGGGATAAAATTATGTAAAACAAAAAAATATAAAACCTGTCATTTGCATTTTAAGTCAAAAATTTGCCGTTAAACGCGGTTTTATAAGAAAATATATTAAAGCTTGAGCTTTTTAACATACACATTATAAGAAGGAGGTAAGGTACATTGCCGACCATTATTGAATGTATAACCCAGGCTGAGGCGAAGGGTGCGGAGCTGAAAAAACAGGCTGCCGCAAGGGCAAAGGAAATAACGGACGATGCGGAGGCGCGCCGTGGGGAGACCATAAAGGAGGCCCATGACGCAGGGCGCGCCATGATACAGAGGGCAAAGGACGAGGCGGAGAAGCAGGGAGCCGCGCTGGCGGCGGAGCTGACCGCCCGGGCAGATAAAGAGGCGGCGGAGGAATGCAGGAAGGCTGAGGCAAAACTGCGCGCCGCCGCGGAATACATTGTCAGAGAGGTAATCAAGGCATGATAGTACCAATGAAGAAATTGACTCTGGCTGCCCTTCTGGAGCACCGGGAGGCCATATTGCAGGCCCTCCAGTCAATTTGCGCGGTACAGCTCATTTCCATAGGCGAAGGGGAACAGTCCTCGGCCGCGGCCGAGGGAAGGGTCCAGCGGCTGCAAAGCGCCGAGGAGCTGCTCAAGCCCTACGCCGGGAAGGCAGGCTTCGGCCCCAAGCCCGAGGCTACGCGGCAGGAGCTTGAGGAGGACATACAGCCGGCACTGGAGATCTGTGCCGAGCTGGAGGGGCTGCAAAGGCGCATAGCCCAGAACGGCAGCGATACCGAGAAGCGCAGATTACAGCTCGGCTCACTGCTTCCCTGGGCGGATATGACAGACCCGCTGGAGAAGGTGCATTCCACCGCAAGCATAAAGGTGATGACCGGCACGGTTCCGGCAGAGGGCGTTAAGGCGCTCATGGAAACCGGCGCGCTGGTGCAGCTTTACGGCGGCGATAAGGAGCGGGCGGCTCTGGTGATATGCCCCAATGAGGAGTATGCTGGAATAGCGCCCTCCATAAGGGCCACCGGCTTTCAGGAGAAGGGCTTCGGGGATATCAGGGGCACCGCCTCGGAGAATATACAGAGGCTCAGGACGGAGATAGAAGCGCTGGAGGCGGAAAGGGCACAGCTGGAAGCCCGGCTTGCAGCCTTCGGCCCCAAGCGGGAGGAAATACGCAGGGCGCTGGACGGCGCGGCCATAGACCGGGACAGGGAGCAGAGCAAGGAAGCGCTGGCCCATACCAATACCGCGTTTCTGCTCACAGGCTGGGTCAGGGAGGACATGACGGAAAAGGTGCGCCGGGAGATCGAAAAGATCACGGACGTTTATTATCTCGTCTTTGAGGATCCCTCCGAGGGAGACGCGGTGCCTACTGTGCTCAAAAACAGCAGGCTGATCACCCCCTATGAGGCGGTGACAAACCTCTATTCCCTGCCGGCCTACGGCACGATAGACGGCACGCCGCTGATGGCACCCTTTTACTTCATCTTCTTCGGCATGATGCTTTCGGACAGCGTTTACGGCGCGGTGCTGGCACTTGGCGCCTGGGCGTTTCTGAAATACCTAAAGCCCACCGGCATGATGAAGAACCTTGCCGGCGTGCTCATGCAGGGCGGCATCTCCACGATATTCATGGGTCTGCTGTTCGGAACCTGCGCGGGCGTGGGCTGGCCGGTGATATTCAGGGGCACCGCCCTTGAAAATACCTTCCCCCTCATAGATTCCTCGACGAACCCCATGGGTATGCTCATGGTGTGCGCCGCCTTCGGCATAATACACATGTTCTACGCCGTGCTCATAGCCACCTGGAACTGCCTGAAGCACAAGGACTACATGGGCGCGCTCATAGACAATATGTGCTGGATATTCATAGTCTCCGGACTCATCATGCAGGCAGCGCCCATGGCAGGGCTGCCCCAGGGCGTTGCGGAGTTCGGCAAGTGGCTGGCCATAGTGTCTGCGGTGCTGGTGTTCCTGTTCGCAGGGCGGTCAAAGAAGAACATCGCCGGAAGGCTCATATCCGGCGCGGGCAAGCTGTACGACGTGACCTCGTGGCTGGGAGACGTGCTCTCCTACGCCCGTATATTCGCCCTTGGCCTTTCCACCGGCGTCATAGGCATGGTGCTGAACACCCTCTGCTGGGATATGCTCTTCGCTTCCTTTAAGGGGAACCCGGCGCTGATGCTCGTGGGCTTCATAATAGTCACGGTGCTGTCCGTGGCGCTCCACGTGTTTATGATGCTCATAAGCACCCTGGGCTGCTTCGTGCATACCGCGAGGCTCCAGTACGTGGAGTTCTTCGGCAAGTTCTACGAGGCGGGGGGCAAGGCGTTCACGCCGCTGAGGTACGAGACAAAGTACGTCAACGTCAAATAAAGCGGGAGGCCGCTTATAATAAAAAAAGAATAACAATCAACATTTTTTCGGAGGTTAAACACAATGAGTCTTTCTGAATTTTTCGCTTCACTGAACCAGAACGGTCAGCTCCTCGCGGGGCTGGGCGCGGTATTTGCGGCGCTGTTCGCGGGCATAGGCTCCGCGGTGGGCGTGGGCCACGCCGGTCAGGCTGGCGCGGCGGTGATAGCCGAGGATCCCGACCAGTTCGGCTCGGTGCTGGTGCTCCAGCTCCTCCCCGGCACCCAGGGCATATACGGCCTGCTCATAGGCTTCGTTATCGCCAGCAAGGCTAACCTTCTGGGCGCGGGCTCCGCGATATCCCCCGAGGCGGGCATGTCGCTCTTCCTTGCGGCCCTGCCCATAGCCTTCGGCGGCCTGCTCTCCGCCATAGCGCAGGGCAAGGTGGCCGCCTCCGGCATAGCCATGGTGGGCAAGCGCCCCTCCGAGGCGGGCAAGGCGATAATCTTCACGGTCATGGTCGAGACCTACGCGGTGCTGGCCCTGCTGTTCTCCTTCCTGCTTGTAAACGGCGTGCAGGTCTAAACCGGAGCGGCTTATGGCACAGGAAACTAATTTCGGGGCTGAAAAGCTCACCTCCCGCATAGTGGAGGAGGCGGAAGCCGAGGCCGGCCGCATCATAGTGGAGGCGGAGGAGAAGGCGGGGGCCATAAGCTCCCAGGCCGAGGCCGAGGCTGAGAGGCTCAATATAGAATACGCGAAAAAGGCTGAAAAGGCAGCGGCGGATATAATAGAGCGCAGCCGTACCAACGGCGCGCTGGACAGCCGCAAGACCGCCCTCAGGGAAAAGCGCCGGGTGCTGGACGAGGCCTTCGAGCTGGCTGAAAAGGAGCTTTGCGACCTGGAGGGCGAAAAGCGGGAAGCGCTGCTCAGCCTTATGATAAGGGAAAACGTAAAGGGCGGAGAAACCTTGCGCCCGGCAAAGCCAGACAGGGCAAGGCTCGCCTCGCTTATAGAAAAGCAGAACCCCTCCCTCCCCCGCCCCGTGGAGCTGGGCGAGGATATAGAGGCGGGAGGCGGCTTCAGGCTGCTGGGCTGCGGATACGAGACGGACTGCACCTTTGAGGCCATGCTCCGTGACTTCCGTGAAAGGCGGGAAAGCGAAGCGGCCCGCGTGCTGTTCGAGTAAAGGAGGGCCTGTATGCCACAGAAAAGCCCTGTTTACGCAGTTACCCGCATAAGGGTGCACGAAAAGGACATGGTAAAGCCCGAACGCATGGCGAGAATGGCCGAGGCCAGCCCCGCCGAGGTGATGAGGGCATTGGGGGACATAGGCTACGGCGGGATTTCCGACCCTCAGCTTTCCGACGGGGACAGGATGATCGCAAAGGAGCTTTCCGACGCCTACGCCCTCATAAACGAAGTTACCTTCAGCCCGGAGCAGACGGACCTGTTCATACTCAAGGGGGACGCCAACAACCTGAAGCTGCTCATAAAGCAGCGGCTTACCGGCACAGCGGACTCCCCCGCCCTCATGAAGGGAGTATACCCCAAGGACGACATTATCCGCATGGTACACAACGCAGATTACAGGGAGCTGCCGGAGGAATTTACCAAGCGGCTCAACGCCCTTGAGCAGTCCTTCTCCGGGGAGATAGACCCGGGCAGGATATCCACCGAGATAGACCGGGCATACCTTGAGCATTGCCTGAACAACGCAAAGGGGGTTTCCCTTGAGTACTTCAAGAGCCTGGCGGATTTTACCAACATACTGACGATGCTTCGCCTGCGCAATATGGGAGCCGGCGCGGATAAGCTGAAAAACTCTCTCATGCCGGAGGGATACGTATCCCACAGGCTGCTCATACAGTGCTTCGACGGAGCGGAGGAGGGCATGGCAAGGGCTGCCGCAGGCCCCGCAAGGGAGCGTATGCTCAAGGGCCTTGAGGAATACGGCAGGAGCGGCAGGCTCACAGAGCTGGAGCGCCAGCGGGACAATTACCTCATATCCCTTTTTAAAGGGGCAAAGCTCGCCGAGGGCGGCATAGAGCCGCTGATAGGCTATCTTTTGGGCCGGGAGCAGGAGGCAAAGTGCCTTAGGCTCATAATCACCGCAAAGCGCAATAACCTGCCGGATAAGGTGATAACCGAAAGGCTGGGTGAACTGTATGGATAAACGCACGGATATCGCCATGATAGGCGACAGGGACTCGGTGCTCATAGGCAAGGCCGTAGGCCTCGGCGTGTTTGACGAGACGGACGGCGAAAGGGCAAATAAGCTCATATACAGGCTTGCCAGGGAGGGCTGCAAGGTCATTTTCCTGACCGAGCCGGTATACGCCCAGTGCAGCGAGGCCATAAACAAATTCAAGACGGAGACATTCCCCGCAATAATACCCATTCCGGATTCCCACGGCCCTTCCGGCGTGGCCATGGCAGCCATAAAGGCCAACGTGGAAAAGGCTATAGGCGCGGATATACTATTCTCGGAGGATAAATAAATATGGCAGTTAAAGGAACCATAGTTAAGGTATCGGGCCCCCTGATAGTGGCTTCCGGCATGGCGGACGTAAACATGTACGACGTGGTCCGCGTATCCGAAAAGCACCTCATAGGCGAAGTAATAGAGCTTCGCGGGGATAAGGCCTCCATACAGGTATACGAGGAGACCGGCGGCATAGGCCCCGGAGAGCCTGTGGAATCCACCGGCGCTCCCCTGTCGGTAGAGCTTGCCCCCGGACTTATAGAATCCATATACGACGGCATTCAGCGCCCGCTCAATAAAATTCAGGAGCTGGCCGGGGACAGGATAACCCGCGGTATCCGGGTGGACTCCATAGACCACGAAAGGCTCTGGGATTTCCAGCCTGCGGCACAGATAGGCGATATACTGAAGCCCGGCGATATCCTGGGCACCGTACAGGAGACGGAAGCGGTGCTCCATAAGATAATGGTGCCTCCAAATGTGGAGGGCCAGCTCACATGGATACACTCCGGCGAGGCCAACGTAGTACAGACCATAGCCAAGCTCGTCACCAGTAAGGGGGAGACGGTAGAGCTGCCCATGCTCCAGAAGTGGCCGGTGCGTATAGGCAGGCCCTACGCAAGGAAGATGGCCCCTACCGAGCCCATGATAACCGGACAGCGGGTTATAGACACCCTGTTCCCGGTAGCCAAGGGGGGTGTGGCGGCAGTTCCGGGGCCCTTCGGCAGCGGCAAGACGGTGGTTCAGCATCAGCTTGCAAAGTGGGCCGACGCGGACATAATCGTATACGTGGGCTGCGGCGAGCGGGGCAACGAGATGACCGACGTTCTGATGGAGTTCCCGGAGCTGAAGGACCCCCGCACAGGTCTTTCCCTTATGAAGCGCACGGTGCTTATAGCAAACACCTCGGATATGCCGGTTGCGGCCCGTGAAGCCAGCATATATACCGGCATCACCATAGCGGAGTACTTCCGCGATATGGGCTATAAGGTGGCCATAATGGCCGACTCCACCAGCCGCTGGGCAGAGGCGCTGCGGGAGATGTCCGGCCGTCTGGAGGAAATGCCCGGCGAGGAGGGCTACCCCGCATACCTGAGCAGCCGTTTGGCGGAGTTCTACGAGAGGGCAGGCTCCGTTGTGACGTTAGGTACGGAGGGCCGCACTGGCGCGGTCACGGCTATAGGCGCCGTTTCCCCTCCGGGCGGCGATATTTCAGAGCCGGTATCCCAGGCGACCCTCCGCACCGTAAAGGTGTTCTGGGGATTGAGCGCAAAGCTGGCATACGCCCGCCACTTCCCCGCCATAGACTGGCTGACCTCATATTCCCTCTACCTCGACAGGCTGGAGCCCTGGTTCAATAAGGAAGTGGACCCCGACTGGACCGCCATGGTGCAGAAGGTCATGAACATGCTTCAGGAGGAGAGCGAGCTGGAGGAGATAGTCCGCCTGGTGGGCATAGACGCCCTGAGCTACAAAGACAGGCTCACCCTGGAGGCCACCCGCTCCATCAGAGAGGATTACCTCCATCAGAACGCCTTCCATGAGGTGGATACCTACACCTCTCCCGCAAAGCAGGCCATGCTGCTGCGGCTGATAATAGGCTACTACGAAAAGAGCTTGGACGCCCTTTCAAAGGACGCTTCCTTCAATAAGCTTGCGGCGCTGCCCGTCCGGGAGGACATAGGCCGCTTCAAGTATACCGAGGAGGATAAGTGCGCCGAGAGGTACGAGGAGATAACCGCAAAGCTCAACGCGGAGATCCGGGAGCTTACGGAAGGAGGCGAAGCATAATGCGCAAGGAATACAAGACCATCAGGGAAGTTGCCGGCCCCCTTATGCTGGTAGATCAGGTAGAGGGCGTAAAGTACGACGAGCTGGTGGAGATAGAGCAGTCCGACGGAAGGATACGCCGGGGCAAGGTGCTTGAGATAAATCAGGATAAGGCGCTGCTGCAGCTCTTCGAGGGCAGTCAGGGACTGCGCATAACCGATTCCAGCGCGAAATTCCTTGGCCACTCCATAGAGCTGGCAGTTGCGCCGGATATGCTGGGAAGGGTATTCGACGGCATGGGCAGGCCCATAGACGGCGGCGCCGAGCTCATACCCGAAAAGCGGCTGGACATCAACGGCGCGCCCATAAACCCCGCCGCGAGGGACTACCCCAACGAGTTCATACAGACCGGCATTTCCGCAATAGACGGCCTGAACACGCTGGTACGCGGCCAGAAGCTGCCGGTGTTCTCAGGCTCCGGCCTGCCCCACGCAAACCTTGCGGCCCAGATAGCCCGTCAGGCTAAGGTGCGGGGCACCGGCGAGGGCTTCGCAGTAGTATTCGCCGCCGTAGGCATAACCTTTGAGGAGGCGGACTTTTTCACCTCCGACTTCAGGGCCACCGGCGCCATAGACCGTACCGTCACCTTCATAAACCTTGCCAACGACCCCGCCATAGAGCGCATAGCCACTCCCCGCATGGCGCTCACCGCCGCGGAGTATCTTGCATACGACCTTGGCATGCACGTGCTGGTAATAATCACGGATATAACCAACTACGCGGAGGCCCTCCGTGAGGTATCCGCCGCCCGCAAGGAGGTTCCCGGCCGCCGCGGCTACCCCGGCTACCTGTATACCGACCTTGCCACCATGTACGAGCGGGCGGGCCGCATAAAGGGCAACCCCGGCTCCATCACCATGATACCCATACTGTCCATGCCGGAGGACGACATCACCCACCCCATACCCGACCTTACCGGCTACATAACCGAGGGACAGATAATACTGGGGCGCGAGCTGCACAGAAAGGGCGTCACGCCGCCTATAAACGTTTTGCCCTCCCTGTCCCGCCTGAAGGATAAGGGCATAGGCCGGGGCAAGACCCGGGAGGATCACGCCGACACCATGAACCAGCTCTTTGCCGCGTATTCCCGGGGCAAGGACGCGAAGGAGCTTGCGGTAATACTGGGCGACGCGGCCCTGTCCGATACGGATAAGCTGTACGCCAAGTTTGCGGACGCCTTCGAGGAGGAGTATGTTTCACAAGGCTTCTATACCAACCGCTCCATAGAGGAAACTCTGGATCTGGGCTGGAAGCTGCTCTCCATACTGCCCCGCGCCGAGCTTAAGCGCATAAGGGACGAATATCTGGATAAATACCTGCCCAAAGCGGAGGAATAGCCTATGGCACAGCTTCAAGTAAAGCCGACCCGCATGGAGCTGACCAACCTTAAGAAGAAACGCAAGGTGGCAGCCAGGGGTCATAAGCTTATGAAAGACAAGCGGGACGAGATGGTTCGCCGCTTCATAGCCTACGCCCGCCGCAATAAGGAACTGCGGGAGCAGGTGGAGCAAAAGCTTTCCGCCGCCATGGGGCAGTTCGTGCTGGCAAGGGCCGAGATGAGCGGAGAGGCAATAGAAGAAGCCCTCGCCTACCCCGCCCGCCCCGCCACGGTATCCGTGGATACCCAGCACGTGCTGTCGCTGAAGATGCCAAAGCTGTCCCTTGAGACTTCCGATACCTTTGACTACCCCTATGGATTCATGAACACCTCTGCGGAGCTGGACTCCGCCGTGGCCGCCTTCGCAGAGGTGCTGCCCATGCTCATAGAGCTTGCGGAGGTTGAGAAGATATGCAACTCCCTGGCGGACGAGATAGAAAAGACCCGCCGCCGGGTCAACGCCCTGGAGTACGTTATGATACCCCAGTTCGACGAGGCTATCAGGGAGATCAAGATGAAGCTGGACGAGAACGACAGGGGCAACACCACCCGCCTTATGAAGACCAAAGAGATGCTGGCGAACCGGGAGTGATTTTTATTCTGTTACTTTTCTTTTGAAAAAGAAAAGTAACCAAAAGAAAACCAACAAAAAAATAATTATAAATCCAGATAAAAAAAGCTCCCGCCGGAGTAGCTTCGGCGGGAGTTAATTATAATACGCCCCGATCCCCGCCAGCCGGATTCTTTGATAGAACGGCGCAAGCAGAATAAAGCAGGGAGTTCGAGGAGCGAAGGCGCACGCGGGGCGGCGTAAGCGAGGAAGAACGACCATGCTGAATTCTGAGCAGCGACGGGAAAGAGATACCGGAGATGGGCAACAGGGGAAGATGTTTTTAGTTCTTTGGGAGCTTTCTTCCAAGAAAGCGGGGGCCTTTGGGTACTTTCGGCCCACGAAAGTACCGCGCCGCAGGCAAAAAGAAAAGCCGGAGATGATAACAGAGATGGAGTTTAACAGCGAAAGCTGGAATCCCGCGCCGCAGGCAAAAAAACGTTGGAGATAATACAAGCGGTGGAGTTTAACCGCAAACGCTCAAATCCCAACCGCCCAAAAAACAAATTCCCGCCGGAGCGATTCCAGCGGGAATTGGATAAGGGCTTTTTATAATATTTTCGTTGGTTTTCTTTTGGTTACTTTTCTTTTTCAAAAGAAAAGTAACAGAAAAAGGCGTATCAATCGTCTGAATCCTCTTTTATCCTCATCGCCATCTTATATGCCTCGTTCCGGGGAACGTCCAGCAGGGCGCTGGCCTGCTTTGCCGCGTCCTTGGCGCTGACGCCCTCCCCCAGCAGCCGCTTCAGCGTATCTTCAAGGCTCGCTCCGGAGCTTTCATCCCCCGCCCCTGCGATGACCAGCACGGTCTCGCCCTTTGGGGGCTTATGAGCATACGTGCCGGCAAGTCCGGAAAGGGTGGAGCGCACCGTCTCCTCGTATAATTTGGTAAGCTCCCGGCACAGGACAGCCTTGCGGTCGCCCCAGGCTGCGGCAAGCTCGGCGGCGGTCTCGGATACCCTGAGCGGGCTTTCGTATATTATCAGCGTGCCCTTATGCCGTGCCAGACGGGCCACCGCCTCCCGGCGCTCCTTGCCGGTGCGGGGCAAAAAACCCACGAAACAGGCTTCCTTCGCGGGCAGCCCGCTAAGAACCAGCGCAGTAAGGGACGCGGAGGGCCCGGGCAGCACCTCAAAGGGCAGCCCCCTTTGTATGAAGGCGGCCACCAGCCGCTCCCCGGGGTCGGATATGCCGGGCAGCCCGGCGTCGGATACGAAGGCGATAGCCTCGCCCGCCGCCACCCGCCCTGCGATCTCCTCCGCCCTGCCCTCCTCGTTGTGCTCGTGGCAGGATATGAGGGGCTTGGATATCCCCAGCCTTGACAGCATGGCCCCGGTGTTGCGGGTGTCCTCGCAGTATATCCTATGGCACTCCCTCAGTACCCTGAGGGCGCGCAGCGTCATGTCCTCCATGTTTCCTATGGGGGTTGGGCAAAGGTAAAGCTTGGGCTGAAGCATGTGGGTTTTTCGTCAATTCCTTTCTATAATAAGGCCTGTCTTGCCGCCCTTTACGCATTCCATAAGGGCGAGGTAGGGGCCGTTTTTTCCATCGATGAGCCGCAGCCGCTTTGGCTGAAGCCTGCTTTCCACCATGGCGTGGAAGCACTCCGCAAGGCGGGAGGCGGGATAGCACAGCCATAGCCTGCCGCCGTTTTTCAGCAGCCGCCCCGCGCACCGGGCCACGTCGTAAATGCCGCATTCGTCCTGATGTATGGAGAGGGCCACGGCGGGGTTCTCGCTTCGCGTGCCGCCGGAAAAGTAGGGCGGGTTGCAAACTGCCCCGTCGAAGCTGCCGGCCGGCAAAAGCTCACCCAGCTTGCGTATGTCGGCATGCAGCACGGTTATGTCCCCGCCCTGGCCGTTGAGCGCGATGGATTCCTCCATAAGCTGGCAGGCGGCCTGCTGTATCTCGACGGCGGTGAAGCGGGCGCCGGTCTTGCCGTTTACCAGTATAGATAAAATGCCCGTGCCCGCCCCCAGGTCGAGACAGCTGTCCCCCCGTCTGGGATTTGCAAAGTTAGCCAGCAGCACCGCGTCGCTGCCGTATGTGAAGCCCGCCTTGTCCACTACTATGGACAGGCCGTTGAGCTGAAGATCTTCGATGACTTTCATGTGTATATGGTAGCCTGAAACGCGAAAAAAAACAAGCGCGCAAAAAGAGAGCCTTGCGACTCTCCCGGTATTTCTGTGGTGATTCTCTTTTTCAAACGGAAAGTGAAGCCGTTTCCCTACTCCGTCACCGTCACGTACTCCGCAGGATCTACGGATCTGCCGTCCTTGCGCACCTCAAAATGAAGGTGGGCCCCGTCGCCGCACTCCGCAACGGCGGTTTCACCCACATAGCCTATAAGGTCGCCGGCGTTGAGCCTCTGCCCGGCTTTTACGGGGCAGCCGGTGCGCAGGTTTGAGTAGAGGGATTCAAGGCCGTCGCTGTGGCTTACCCGGACGGTGATGCCGAGGCTGTCGTCCTCGTATATCTCCTCCACCTTGCCGTTCCAGGGGCAATGCACCTCCGCCCCCTTTGCGCAGGATATGTCGATGCCCCGGTGGGTTGTCCAGTGATCCAGAGTGCGGGAGTAGATCAGCTCATCCACGGCAAAGCGCCACTGCACCTTGCCCTTGAGCGGCGCGGGGGCCTTGTCATAGGCGGGGGCATGGGTAGCCGATGGCCCGGGGGAAGGATTGGGAGTTATGTCGGGCAGCGCCGAGGGTGAAGCGGTGGGCGTAGGGACAGGTGTAGAGAGCAGCGCTTCACTGAGGGTCTGGTCCTCGTTTTGAGAAACGGGGGCGGGAGAAGGCTCTATGGAGGGCTGAGGCTGCTGCTTTGGCCAATAGGCTGCCGCCGCAGCGACGCCGACTATGGCCACCGAGGAAAGCAGCACGACATAAACGCCCTTTTCCTCTAAAAAATCCCTGATCTTATCCTTTAAGCTTCTGTTTTCGTCAGTCATGGAAATCGCTCCTTTTGCGCAAATTGGCGGCCTTGCCGCCCGCATTATCGTGCTATAAGGTAGTAATTCCCTGCACTGCGGCGTAATATACCTGCCTGGGGAAAATCTCCCCGCTTGACAGTGGGAAAAACCTTTGCTATAATTATAAAGCTTGAATATGGAGAGATGTCCGAGTGGTTTATGGAGCTGGTCTTGAAAACCAGTGATGCCGCAAGGCACCGGGGGTTCGAATCCCTCTCTCTCCGCCAGATAATTCAACATAGCGCCGGCAATATATCCGTGGAGAAGTACCCAAGTGGCTGTAAGGGGCTCCCCTGCTAAGGGAGTAGGCTGGGGTGACTGGCGCGAGGGTTCGAATCCCTCCTTCTCCGCCACGAAAAAGAGATCGCATTTGCGGTCTCTTTTTCGTGCTGCATAAAAGAAGGAGGGATGAGAAGGGAACGGCCCGCCTGTGGCGGGAAAAAAACCATCCAGTGAATGGTTTTTTAGTTCCCCGGGCTGGCGGCGGCACTGCCCCAGTGCCGCCGGGCGAATCCCTCCTTCTCCGCCAAAATCACCCACATATTTTTTGTGGGTGATTATCATTTGGCGTAAAGTAAGGTTTGTCCGCACCGTCAAATGAAAAAGCCCTCTGGGAAGAGGGCATGGAAGGCACTACTCTTGTCCTGCTCGTTTTCCGCAAAATGCCTTTCAAAGGGGATTGGATTACTAAAGAGCCAATTGTTCTATTTGCAGGAGCTTGAATCTATGGAACATTTTAAGCTTATGCTGATGGAATATCTCGTATATTACAATATTATATTATTCCTTCATCTAGCGACACCGTAACGGAAAAGCTGTATTCTCCGACTACGTTGCCGTCCTTGTCCAGCCATTGATAATCATAACGGCGAAACACACCCTTGCCGTTTTCGTAGCGATACATCTCATAAGGGAAGTTATCACCCACCGAGTAGATCCTTACTCCGTCCTTATTGAAAACTGAATACACTCCGTTATTGTAGTTTTCGTCTTCGTCCTGGGTAATGCGCTTGTGATAGCTTACCACATTGGGGTCATCCGGCAAGGCAGTCATTATGCGCATTCGAAGCGTGGGACAAAGCAGATCCCTTTCTTCGTTTATTGGGAGCCAGTCCTCATCCTGAAGGGGCTCCGCTATTCTTATGGATATATCCGACCCGTCGGCAGAAACCTTTATCCTGTTCTGGTCGGTTCCGTTCCAGACAACTCTCAGCTTCACCATTCCGTCTTCCGTGGTAATGTAGTCATTCAGGCCGTCGGGCACACCGGCCACCATGCCGTAAATGACAGGCGAAGCAGACGCCGCAGCCGGAGCGGCGTCAGGGGAGGCATTTACCGTCGTTTTTCCGGCGGAATTTGCGGCCGCTTCCGTAACGGGGGTCTTGTTCAGCGGCGATATCAGCGCTGCGCACAGCAGTGCGGCAGCCGCACCGGCAAATACGGGCCAGTGCTTTTTCTTTTTTACGCCGTCCTCCATGCCCTCAAGGGCGCGGGCAAGCTCTCCGGCGCTCTGGTATCTGTCCTTCGGGTCGAAGCGTGTGCATTTTGAAATTATATCGCCCAGGCGACCCGGAACGTCAGCATTCTTCCCGTATGGGAGGCCGGTGCGGTATTCGTACATCGTAGCGCCGAGGGAGAATATATCGCTGCGGGCGTCGGTCTGGGAAAAGCCGTACTGCTCCGGCGCGGCGTACCCGAAGGTGCCAAGCAGCACGGTATCCTCCACCGCTTCCTCCGCGAACCGACGGGAGGCGTCAAAATCTATCAGCACATACCTGCCGGAATCCGAAAGGATTATGTTGGAGGGCTTTATATCCCTGTGTATCACGGGTGGCGTCATGGAATGTATCACCTGAAGGGCGGCGCATATATCCCGGCCCAGGGCAAATACCGCTTCCTCCTCCGCCCCCTGCCGCTGGTCTATCACCTGCTGAAGGGTGCGCCCGGGTATGTATTCCTCCACCACCGTAAGGCTCTTTGCCGTGGCCTCTATGGAAAGCACCTTGGGCAGGCTGGGGCAGTCTGTATCCATAAGGGCGCAGTATATGCTGAGCAGCGACCGGTGAAGCGTTTTTCTTACGGCTTTTACCCTGCCGTCCTCGTAAAGGAAGGAGGGGCCGCCCTCGCCCCCGAACCGTTCCTTTATGCTCTCTTTGTCCGCTTTCTTATCCTTTACGCTTATCATATCGTCTTCTCGCCCACCTCGTAGAGAAGATCGTTGCAGGCGGGCAGGTCCATGCCCCTGTTCAGCGCGAATATCACGGCGACGTCCCTGTGTATCCTGGGATCCAGCCTGTCATGGCTGCCTGTGCGAAGCAGGTATTGGGTTTGCTCCACGTTCATCTCAAGGGCGAATGCAATAGCTATGAGCGCATCGCGGCTGGGCGCCGCCTGATCCGCCAGCACCCGGTATATGAAGTTGCTCATATGGCTCTTTGCTGCCAGCCCGGAAGCGTTCATGCCCTTTTCCGCCATGATGCGGGAAAGGTAGCTGCCCACCGTATCGCCGAGCATGCTGTCGCTGTTGTTTTTAAAATAGTTTTCAAGGCATTTCGTAGTTTTGAGCCTGCTCATCAAGCCGGATGTGGTGACCTTCATAACTGCATTCCTCTTCGTGCGATATGTTGAGTTAATGATACGGCCTTGACTGTTTTTTTGTCAAGGCCGCAAAACTCGTTTGCAAAACGAAGATTTTCCCCATTTTACGCGCTATAATCCTTATTAAGAGCGGGCGTTCCGCGCTTCGATATGCATTTTTATTTTTTCAGGGGGGAAATATATGAAAAAATCACTTGCGCTTGTCCTTGCCCTTATCATGGTCATGGGCTGCATGAGCTTTGCCGCGGCGGAGGGGGGACAATTCACTGATTTTAATGGCGCGGTCACGCTGAGCAAGCTCACGGGCGGCACGGAAGGTATTACCCTTACAGGGAACACCTTTACGCACACCTATGACCTTACCGATTCGCAGTGGGAAGAAGCCTTCTATAATTGCGGCGAGGACAACGGCATATACCTTACGGCGCGTTTCACTCTGCCCGAAGGCGCAGTGAGCTATTTCAAGTCATCGTATAAAGCCGACGCCACTGACGAGCAATGCATGGAAATCCTGCGGAATGCGGCATACATGGGTACAGGAGGCTCCTTCGGCGTGGGCCTGAGGATCGCAGGGGCAGCGTATGATGGAAATAACATCATAATCACGCCCGAGCACTGCAACGACAGCGTGATAATAAAGTGGCTTGACAAGGATGGCAATGATCATTTTCACAGGGTCAATTTTAACCTCACTGTCTCCCGCGTGGGCCAGGGCATAAAGCTTACCAACGCTTCTCCGGCAAACGACAGGGTTAAATTCGATACTCAGGCCGGGGCAAACGGCAGCTATTCCGATGGTACCGTGCGGTATATGCTTGGCGAAGGGTTCACTTATGGTAGTAACACTACAACCACAACTAAGCTCGTCCGTCCCTCCACCGATGCGACAAGCGCCACGGTAAACGGTGAAACCGCCCCCATCAGTGAAACGGACGGCGCCATCGAACTGACGGTGGCAGCGCGCAATAATCAGTCTATGACCGAATCCTTTACGGTATGCTGGCTCGACGCGGATAACAAAATCATCAAGACCGAGAGGATAACCATAAGCAACTGCCCCACCGGCGCAGGGGTTCCCTGGCAGAAGCACTGGGCTCCCATGGACAAAAAAAGGATTAATGTCCAAGATAAGAACCTTACCAGCTTCTTCTCGTACGATGATGATGGTAAGCTGCTGTTTAAGGTGACTGACAGCAACGCAGGCAGCCTCAATGCGGACAAACTGAATGAACTGAGCCAAAATGATCTGATATACGAGATAACTCCTCCGGAGGGAGCCAAATACTTCAGGATGTCCGGCCAGCACTCGCCCCTTTATGATAGTTTTTTTGCTGACAGTACAAAAGAATGGCTGAAGGAGCAACCATTCGAAAATTGTGTATTTGATGAAAATGGTGCTGCAAAGCCTTATTATTACTCCTTCGGCAAGCTGTTTAACCGTACCCAGGTGGAGGGCATGTATGTGTATACCGTAAACAACACCCAGGTTACCTTCGCCGATATGCTCGTGTTCCAGTGGTATGACGAAGATGAAAACCTTATTAAAGGAGAGTACTTCTACCTTGTCAAAAACCCGTATGTTAGGACTGTCGAAACAGACGCCTTGAGCACGGACCCCACAGCACCGGTTACCAATCCGACGCTCGTGGCTTCAGACAGCAAAGGTAACGAGGTGCTGAGGGCCGAAATACCCATTCAGAAGGCCGTGGATCCAAATTCCAACACCAAGTACCTGTATATGAAGCTGAAATATATAGACGAAAGTACGGGCCTTGAGGTGGAGCCCGGAGCAGCGGGTGCGGTGGTATACCTTGCCTACCCCGAAGACATGACCTATGATAACTTCAAGGATTACACCGTTAGGCTCACTCACTATACCGACGAAAACCATGTGAAGCATGAGAACGTGACGCTTGAAGCCACTCCGATCGGCCTTAAGTTTAAAACAGATTCCTTCTCGCCCTTCCTGCTGGAATGGACGCCTAAGGGCTCCTCATCTTCCTCTTCTTCCTCCGGCGGCTCCGGCGGCCTGTCCGGCGTGGATATCACCAACCGCACCAACAGGGAGATACTCTCATACAGGCTGGGCGGCGGCCTGTTCACCTTCCGGCTTGCGGGCAGCGGCGATGTGATCGTAACGGAGAACGGCAAGGTGGTGAAGCCCGACGCGGACGGGTGGTATACTGTTTCCGCAGGAGCACGCATAGTGGTGGATTACCCTGTGATGGTTCTGCCCAAGACGGGGGATATGCCGGTTTGGCGCTGGCTGCTGGGCCTATAAAAAATGAGAAAACTCGAAAAAGTGGCGCTCAGCCACTTTTTCGACACTCCAGTGCACAACACAATGTGTTGTGCACGCGGTGTTTTTGGGGGAGTTTTTATAATCGTTACCATCAGTTGACAAGAGCACACAAGCCCTAAAGGCTTGTTTTGGTACGCTCCTGCGTTCTCGTCGCTTGTATTACATCCAGTAGTACTGCGCTCCTCGGCCTTGGATCGCCCTCAAAACAAGCTCTTTAGGGTCTTCGAGTTTTAGAAGTCAAAGAGTATGGCAGAACAAGGAGGACGAGTGCAGAAATACTGGTTGTATTTCAAATGAGGACGACACAGTTATGCCGTGCTGTTTGGCTTCTAAAACCTTGTGTGTCCTTGTCAACTGATGGTATGGAAAATGTATGCATCACGCCACAGAGCAGCGCAGCCTGAGTCCCCTCCCTCTCCCCCCGCTTGCAACCTTTCAAGTCCCATAGTATGATATTCCCATGAGCAAAACAGCAAATATACTTAACTTAATAATATATAACGGGGAGCTGTTCCAATGAGCTTATCTGCGGCGAAAAAAAGGGATATCCTCATATGCTGCATAGCGGCGCTGCTGATACTCTGCGCCATGGCCGCCCGCATCCTGGGCAGCCCCGAGGGGGCCCCGGGCCTGAGCTCCATGATAAGGAACGGTATATACATGGGGCTGACGGCGGCATGGGGCGTGTCGGTGCAGAGGCGCATAATTCAGGCCCAGACCCGGCGGTACCTTATAGCTATCGCCCTGCTGATGCTGCTATGGCTCACGGAGCGGGCTATCAAATATGAATTTAACTTATCCGCCGCCTCGGCGCGGAGGCTGTGGTACAGCTATTATATACCCATACTGCTGATACCCCTGATAACGGTGTTCACAGCAATGTCGCTGGGCAGGCCGGAAAACTACAAGCTGCCGGGCTGGACGCGGCTTCTGTATATACCCACATTCGCGTTTATGGCGATGGTGCTGACCAACGACCGGCATCAGCTGGTTTTTGCGTTTCCGGCCGACGCCGAGATATGGACTGGCGGCAATGCGGCGCACTCTATCGGGTACTTTGCCGTAGTGGCCTGGACGGCGGTCTGCGCCGCAGGGACTATTATTGTGATGATTGAAAAATGCCGCAGGCCAAAAAGCCGTATCCAGTGGCTGCCCATACTGCCTGTGGCGCTGTCGTTTGTATACACCGCCCTTTATGTAAGCGATGTGAAATGGCTTCGCCTTATAGCCGGGGATATGACTGTGTTCCAGTGTCTGGCTATTATGGCAGCGTTGGAAGGCTGCATTCGCTGCGGGCTGATACAGTCCAACACCGGCTATGATGAGCTCTTCGGCGCCACCACCATAGGTGCTCAGATAACCGACCACGGGTTCCGGGTAAAATCCGCCTCCTGCTCCGCATTGCCCATAAGCCTCGAGAAAATGGAGCAGGCGTTGGAGGGCCCGGTGCAGCTGGATAAAAACACCCTGCTCAAGGGGCAGGAAATAAGCTCCGGCTATGTTTTCTGGCAGGAGGACATATCGGAATTGCAGGGCGTGCTGGACCAATTTCAGACGGTGCAGGACGAATTGCGGGACACTGGGGACGTACTAAAGGCCGAGGCGGAGCAGCGCTCCTACTGGCTTAAGATCACCGAGGAAAACCGGCTGTACGACATGGTGGAGCGGAAGACTCAAAGGCAGGTCGCGCTGCTTCGGAAGCTTCTCTCCCGGCTCCGTGCCACGGAGGATACCGAGGAGGCACGGCGGCTGCTGGGCCACATTGTGGTGATAGGCACATATGTAAAGCGGCGCAGCAACCTCATGTTCGTGGAGCGGCAGACAGGCACCCTGGAGGCGGCGGAGCTGAGCCTGTGCCTGAACGAGTCCGCTGCGGGGCTGGGCTTATGCAATATAAAATGCACCGTAAGGGCGGACATGGAGGGGCTGCTCCCGGCTGAATGTGGCAACATGATATACGATTTTTTCGAGGCGGCGGTGGAAATGAGCCTCACCTCCCTCTCCTCCCTGCTGTTCTACGCAGGGGAAAGAGAGGGCACTGTCACCGCCAAGGCGGCTCTCTGCTGCCATGAGGACATGGGGACGCTCTGTTGTGAATTCCCGAATGTTATAATAGAAAAAGACGAGGACGGCATACAATACCTTACTCTCAGCATACCAAAGGAGGGCGGGGAATGAATTCCATAAAGGAGAGCTTTGACAACCTGCCCGTGGCGGTGTGCTTTTTCGATAAGAGGGGCGTTGTGCGGCTCATGAACCGGCGCATGTTGAGCGTGGGCGCGGAGCTGTTGGGCAGCGGTGTGCAGACCTTGGAAGAGCTGCACCGGGCCCTTGATACCCCGCCGGAGTCCATAGAGCGGCTGGATGCAGAGATGGGGGTATATAAATTTCCAAGCGGTACGGTGCTGCGCTTCGTTGAGCGGCAGATAACCGACAAAAGCGGCGGCAGCTATACGGAGGTCACCGCCTCGGACGTGACGAGGCTTGTAACCCTCCAGCAGGAGCTTAGAAAAGAAAACGCCCGCCTTGAGGACGCCAACCTGAGATTAAAGCGGCTGTACGACAGGATGCCGGAGATAGTGCGGGAGGAAGAGACCCTCGCCATGAAGCTGCGGGTACACGACGACATAGGCCATACCATACTTTCGGCCCGCCGGGCATTGAGGCAGGGGGAGAGCATGGAGGCCATACGTGAGAGCGCGGAGGCATGGGAAAGCACCATAGAGCTGCTCTGCCGAGCCAACAGCATGGGGGAGCCGGAGGACGCAATAGAGTACGCCAAGGCCCGGGCGGCGGAGCTTGGGGCGGAGGTCATAGTGGAGGGAAGCGCGCCAAAGGATGCAGAAATGCGGCACATATTTGCCCTTGCCATGCGGGAATGTACCTCAAACTGCATACGCCACGCCGGGGGTAAGCGGATATTCGCCCGCTTCGCGCCGTACAGGGGAGGCTGGGCGATACACATAACCAACGACGGCAAGGTACCGGATGACGAAATAACCGAGGGCGGCGGGCTGTCGGCCCTCAGGCGGCGCATAGAGAACGCCGGGGGCATCATGAGGATAAAGAGCATACCCAACTTCGCGCTGAGCGCGTTGCTGCCATACGGGGAGGAAAACAAATGGTAAACGTAATGATAGTGGAGGATCAGAAGCTGGTGCGCAGCATTCTGGAAAGCTACATTAAAAAAGAGGAGGGCTATGAGCTGCTGTCCTCCATACCCGGGGCGGACAGGGCGGCGGACATATGCGACGCCTGCAGGATTGATTTGATACTCATGGACGTGCAGACCGAGCGGCGGGAAAACGGCCTCGCCGCCGTGGAGAAGATAAAGGCCAGCCACCCGGAGATAAAAATAGTGGTGGTGACATCCCTTGTGGACTGCGAGGTGTTGAGGCGCGCCCGCGAGGCCGGGGCGGACAGCCTATGGTACAAGGATACCGACGAGGAGCTTTTGATGGAGGCGGTGCGCCGCACCATGGCGGGGGAGCATATATTCCCGGACGCGCCGCCGGTGGTGGAGGTGGGCACGGCCAGGAGCACGGAATTTACCAACGCCGAGATGAAGGTGCTGCGCTGCCTGGTGAGAGGTATGTCGTATGGGGCTATCGCCGGGGCGCTGGGTATAGAGGTGACGACGGTGAAGTACCATGTCTCCAACATGCTGCAAAAGACCAATCTGGAGAACAAGCTCCAGCTCGCCATAGCCGCAAGCGAGGCCAAGCTGGTGGTGGAGCTGAACGAAAAATAATAAAATAATTATGAACAGGACCTGAACCCCGTACTTTTGTACGGGGCTTTTTTTGCGCGGCTGTGCGACAATATACAGATACAAATCAATGTCCCATTTTTTGTGTGAAGTAAGACTCAGGACATTTTTCGACAATCTATTCAAGGAGGGAAAATAAAATGGCATTTTGCACCAACTGCGGCGCCAAGCTGCCCGACGATTCCAGATTCTGCACAGAGTGCGGAGCGGCTATTGCGGCGAGCGCGCCGGCAACGCCGGCGGAGCCGGAAAAGAAGTACACCCCCGAAGCGCCGGCGGAGCCCGCGATACACCCCGACTCGGTGGATGCGCCCATGGAATACACCGCACCCGACCGGCCCACACAGCAGAGCTACACCCCGCCTGCACAGGGCAGCTATACTCCCCCCACACAGGGCAGCTACACTCCCCCCACACAGGGCAGCTACACTCCCCCCACACAGGGCGGCTACACTCCCCCGACACAGGGCGGCTATACTCCCCCCACACAGGGCGGCTATACACCCAACGCACAGCAGGGCGGCGGATACAGCTATAACGCCAACACCGCCAACACCGCCTATACCCCCGGCGCAAAGGCCAATAAGGCCCCCAAGGCCCCAAGGGCGCCCAGGGCAAAGTCCGGCAGGAGCAAGGCTCCCTTTATAATCGGCGGCGCGGTGCTGGTGTTCGTGCTGCTCATAGTGCTGCTTATAAGGGGCTGCACGGGAGCTGTAAAGGATGCCTTAGATCCCAACCTGGGCGTATACAACGCCACAACCGCCGAGATGTACGGCATAGAGATGGACGTTACGGACGTATGGGAGGGCGGCGTATCCATAGAGCTTAAGGCCAAGGATAAATGCGTTTTCAACATAGACGGCGATAAGTATAATATAAAGTGGACGCTGGACGGCACCGATATAAACGTCAAAGGCAAGGGCCTCGACTGCGACGGCACTCTTAATCAGGGCACCCTGGTGCTTGAGGACGTGCTGGGCATGGGCGTCAACCTCACCTTCCAGAAGGAGGGCGGCTTCAGCGATAATATGCTGGACGGCGACGGCATGACCAGCAGCGACGGCGAGATAGGCGAGGACGGATACACTGCGGCCCAGAGGAAGTGGAACGGCGCATGGTACGGCAGCTTCCAGGTGGTGGAGCAGAAGAACTTCGATTACCTCTCCGACGGCGCGGTATACGATGCGCTGATGGTCATAGACCTGGGCACCGACAACAAGGGCACCTTCGACCTCTATGTATTCAACGACTACGATGCGCCTGCGGCGGCGGGCGAGTGCGAGGCGACGGAGACGAGCCTCACCGCCACCTCCGTCGAGATGCTCGGCCAGGATCTGGACAGCGCATACAACTGGATGCTTCTGCCCCGGCAGGATTACACCGACCAGTACTGCATGGGCGACACCTTCGAGCAGGACGAATACTACATGGAGTTCATGGTATTCATGAAGCCCTGGGGCGCGAGCTGGGATAAGGAGATAGCTGACGGCTACAACCTCCTGCCCCCCGCCATGGACAATTATAACGACCTCATAGCCGAGGGCGAAATGCCGCCCGTGGGCGAGGCCCCGATAGGCTACTTAGGCGCAGAGGCGCAGGGCGCCACGGCAGAGGCCCCCGTAGAAAATACCACCGAGAATCCGGCGCAGAGCGCCGCCCCCGCCGAGGGCTTTGACAGCGGCACCATCACGGAGACCGTAAGCGACTACTCCAAGGATGCATCGATTGACGTTTCCGTGACGCTCCCCGAGAGCGGCTGGAAGCTCAGCCACGAGCTCACCACCATGTACCTCTACAACGTGGACGATCCGGAGCATCTGTTCTCCGGCGACCCCCGCATACAGTTCGACATCTACACCAGCAGCGACAAGCTCAATTACTACGAGAAGGACTATGAGAACCTCAAGGACGAGGGCACCCGCACCATAGGCGGCGTGGAGCTCAAGGCGCGCTCCTACAAGAACGTGGGAATGCAGTGGACGGAGTACTACGGCGAGGTGCCGGGCGGCGGCTGGCTCTCCATAAGGATATCCAAGGTGGACATAGGAGCGGGCAGCGAGGGCGACGCGGTCCTCAACAGCATCTCCTTCAAGTAACAAAACGGAGCGCGGGCCTATGAAAAGGATAAAGCTGTTTACGGCGCTCCTGCTGGCGGCAGCCATGGTACTTCCCATGGCTGGCTGCGGCAAGGGCAAGCCCAAGGACGGCGGGGAAGCCTCCCCCGCCTCCTGCGCGGTGGCCGGAGAGTACGAGGTATACTCCATGACCACGGCGGGGACCACCCTCACACGCAGCCAGCTTGAAGCGGGCGGCATGGCGGAGGGCATGTCCCTGAAGATCAACGCCGACGGCACGGGCGAGATAAACTATACCGGCTCCCAGACCAACGCCATAAAGGTGGACGAAAAGGCGGGCAAGGTAAAGATAGAGGGCGGCGCGGAGCTGGACTACGCGCTGGAGGGCGGCAGGATAACCCTCACCTTCCCCGGCAATTCGCTGATAATGGTATATGAGAGCGAGGCCGCTGAGGAGGAGGGCAAAAGCAAGGGCGATTTCGCCTCCTTCGGCAAGAAGGACGAGGAGCAGGCGGCCGCCCCCGACAGCCAGCCCGACATGGAGTTTATAAACGACTTCCTCGGGGACTGGCACGGCATGGCGGAATACTATGACTGCACCGGCGTATACGAGGCGAACAACCGCAACCAGTGCGAGATACTGGCGAGGATAACCTATGACGAGGACGCGGGCGAGCTGAAGCCCTTCGTGGGCGCGGCCTTTGACGGGGCAAATCAGTACAACTTCAAGATAACCTCCGCAACGGAATATCAGGACGACAGCTACCGCTACTTCAAGATAGGCGGCAGGTTCATGGATCAGCCCCTGGCGGAGGGCAGCCTTGTGGAGTACGAGGCGGCGTATGACAGGCTCTGGGTGATAGGCATAGCCGACGACGGCGAGGGCAACGTTCTCAAGATGCTGGGCTGCCTCAGGAGGCCGGGCGCGAAGTGGGACTATGAAAACGACTACCCCTACATCGACAAGGACGGCGTAGAATTCTACAAGGGCAAGAGCCTAGAGGAGATAGCCAAGCTGTTAAAGGTGGACCTTAACGCGCAATAGGCAAGGGTAAAACCAAAATAAATCAAAAAAACAGGGAGGAAAAATATATGCAGTACAGACTGGAAGGCGGCAGCTTACCCGCCGTAATAATCAACCTCAACCCCGGCGAGACCATGATAAGCGAGGCGGGCGGCAGGACGTGGTCGAGGGGCGCTGTGGATTCCACGGTCACCACCCTCGGCGGCGCAGGCAAGGCGCTCGGGCGGATGCTCATGGGCGAAAGCCTCTTTATGAACCTCTACACCGCTCAGGAGCCGGCGGAAATAGCGTTTTCCTCCTCCTTCCCCGGAAGGATAGTAGCCCGTGAGCTTGGCCCCGGCCAGAGCATAATCTGCCAGAAGCACGCCTTCCTCTGCGCCACATACGGCGTTGAGCTTTCCATGTTCTTCCAGAAGAAGCTGGGCGCGGGCCTTGTGGGCGGCGAGGGCTTTATAATGCAGAAGGTAACGGGCCCCGGCCTCGTGTTCCTCGAGGTGGACGGCTACTGCCAGGATTACGACCTCGCCCCCGGCGAAAGGCTGGTATGCGACACCGGTGTGCTGGCGGTAATGGACGAGACCTGCTCCATGGACGTGCAGATGGTCAAGGGTGTGAAGAACGTGGTATTCGGCGGCGAGAGCCTGTTCGATACCGTAATAACCGGCCCCGGCAAGGTACACCTTCAGACCATGACCATAGGCAAGCTGGCGCGGCAGATAATACCCTATATGCCCAATAAAAAATAAATGAAAAGAATAGTTTTACTGCTGCTGGCGGCGCTGACGCTAAGCGCCGCGGGCTGCTCCAAGGCTCCGGAGGCGCTCGATATGCCGTCAAAAATCCAGAGTCCGGCTGAACAGGCCCTGCCGGAAAGCGGCAAAAGGCCGGACGAGATAGCCTTGCCGGAGGCTCAGACCCGGCAGGACCAGCCCGCTGTGACCGATCAGGCCGAGCCGGAACCGGATCAGACCGGGGCTGCCGCGGCAGAGCAGGCCGAGCCGCCGGCGGAAGACCCCATAACCATGGAGGGAAAAGATATGCAGATAACCTTTGACAGACTGCCCGACACGCTGGAGGAGTTCAGCGCGCTGTGCAATGACCTTACAAAGCCCGAGAATACCTGCGCCCTGTTTTTGCTGGCGCTGAACCTTTACACAAAGGACAAGGCGGCGGGAGAAAAGGCCATAGACATGCTGCGGGGCCCCCGGCCCATGACAGGCATAGACTCACAGTTCATACGGGACAGGCTGAGAGATAAAAAATACCTGCCTCTGGCCTACTTCGATGGGGCCACCCCGGAGAACGGCTACGGGCCAAACCAGCCGTATGTTTTAAACTTCTACCCCGACCAGCGGCCCCAGGACTGCGAGGAGGGGTACATGAGGCTGTTTTTAAAGACGGCGGGCGCAGACGCTACCCGGCCCATCAAGCTCAGGCAGAAGGGGGACAACTGGTATCTCTGGGAGTATTCCAGCATACTCACAGGCATTCGCGTCCCCGCCGAAGAGGATCCCTGGGCATGAGGCGGGCAGTGCTGCTTGCGCTGTGCGCGATGCTTCTTTGCGGCTGCGCGAGGAACAACGACCTTGCGGATGCGATAGCAAGCAGCATAAGCGTATCCACCCCCCCGCCCCACCATACGGCCCCTCGGTAAGCCCACGGCAGAGCCAAAGCCGGCAACAGAACCCGAACCCGAGCCGGAGCCGGAGGCTTATACCGAGGAGGGGGCGCTGTATCTCGTAAGCCTTTACGGTGAGGACGAGGACGCCTTTGAGCTCAAGCTGCGCCCCGTGTTCAGCCTTTCCGATGAGGACATCGAGGAGAGCATGGAGCTTTACGGCCTTACTTATGATGACTTTTTCGCAAGCGAGGGCATTGTGGTATGCCCGAACGAGGAGGTGTTCCACACCGCCACGGTGCTCAAGGATTCCAACGCGGTGTTCGCGCTGTTAGACTGGGAAAGCGATGAGCCCTGGAATGAGCATATACTCCTGACGGCGGAGAAGTTCCTCGCCTATATGCGTATGATGGAGGAGGACGGCAATTCCCTGCTGGCAAGCGTGACCACCTTATCCGGAATGGTCACGGGGCTTGAGCAGCTATACGTGCCGTAATAAAAAAACGCCCCTGTAAGGAGACAGACCCAAGCCGGGGACAAATGCAAAAATTCAGAAAGGAGCAATTATATGGGACTTTTTGACAAGAAATACTGCGATATATGCGGCGAAAAGATAGGGCTCTTGGGCAACCGCAAGCTGGAAGACGGCAACCTGTGCAAGGACTGCGCCAAGAAGCTGTCACCATGGTTTTCCGACAGGCGCAACAGCACCGTGGCCGAGATAAAGGAGCAGCTTGAATACCGGGAGCGCAACAAGGAGGACGTCGCCCGCTTCCACACCACGAGGACGCTGGGCAGCAGCACGCGGATACTCCTCGACGAGGACGCGCAGAAATTCATGGTTACCTATGCCCGCAACATTCAGGACGCCAACCCCGACGTGCTGGATTACTCACAGGTAACGGGCTGCCGCATCAATGTGGACGAGAGCCGCATAGAGATAGAGCGGGAGGGCCCGGACGGTAAAAAGGTAAGCTACAACCCGCCCCGCTACGAGTACAGCTATGACTTCGACGTCATAATAAGCGTCAACCACCCCTACTTCAGCGAGATGAAATTCCGCCTCAACGACAGCTCCATAGAGCTGCACAGCCAGGGCGGGCCGGGCTTCTCCTCCAAGGCGGTGGATCCCCGCACCAACATGGAGTACCTCTCATACGAAAAGCTCGGCCAGGAGATAGTGGAGGCGCTTACCAGCGTGCGCCAGACCGTGCGCGATAACATAGCCGCCGCAAAGGCCCCCAGGCAGGCGGTGATATGCCCCTGCTGCGGCGCGAGCACCTTCCCGGACGCCTCCGGCTGCTGCGAATACTGCGGAAGCCCGGTAAAGTAGGGGCGATATGGCAAAGCGGAAGCGGCCTATGCTCAAATGGATAATAATACTCGCCGCCATGGCCCTGCTGGCAGCCTTAGGCGCGCTGGCCTTCCGCCATTTCGTGACCGACCGGATAATGGACAAGGACGGTATGGAGAACCCGAACTATGTGCAGCAGCTTGACGGCCTGAGCTACGACATGGCGGAGCAGGCGGAAGACCTTTGCGCCCCCTGGAGCAGCGATGAGGGCTACGCTGTGGCAATAGACGGAGAGACACTGACCCTCAGTGAAAACGGCGGGGAGCTGTGCGCCAAGGAATACTGCGCCATCTCCGATGGCATATACCGCATATACGCCATGGACGGCGGAAGCTTCGGCGAGTTCGACTATTTCGACTACGCCCCCGGCGTTCTGACCGGTTACATTGGCAGCGACACGGACAACCCGGTGTATGTGGAGTTTTCCCACCGATAAAGCCGAACCAATCGAAAAAGTGGCTGAATGCCACTTTTTCGAGTTTTTTTCATCCGGTGCTTGCGCCTATGGCGCGGCCAGCACCGAATGCAGGGAAAGCCTTGCTGCGCAAGCGCTTTTTGCGGATTTGACGCACATGTCGCCAAATCCGAATAAAGCCATAAGGGGCTGCGGCCCCTTATCAACCCCGGGGTTTTTCGACAGGCTGAAAGCCCGCGTTGCGGGCTTTTTTATATGTGCCGGATCTGAACTGATCCTCCGTCTTACAGCTTGTGTACATACAGCGCCCGTATGGCGTTGAGCACGGCAAGGACCATTACTCCCACATCGGCGAATATTGCCGCCCACATGTTGGCTATGCCCAGCGCGCCAAGTATCAGGCAGAGCGCCTTTACGCCAAGGGCAAAAGCTATATTCTGGTAGACTATGCCGATGCATTTTCTGGATATCTTTATGGCCTTGGATATCTTCATGGGGTCGTCGTCCATAAGGACTATGTCGGCGGCCTCTATGGCGGCGTCTGAACCCATAGCGCCCATGGCTATGCCTATATCCGCACGGGAGAGTACAGGGGCGTCGTTTATGCCGTCCCCCACGAAGGCCAGCTTGCCTTTTCTGCCGGTTTCGGCAAGCAGCTTTTCTACCTCTGCAACCTTATCTGCCGGCAGCAGGTCGCTGCGGTACTGGTCTACCCCAAGCTTTTTGGCCATGTACTCCGCAACGCGGCCAATATCGCCCGTGAGCATGACGGTCTTTTTCACGCCTATCTTCTTCAGCTCGGCTATGGCCGCCCTGGAGGTGGGCTTTTCAACATCGGATATAACTACGTGGCCGGCGTACTTGCCGTCTATGGCGATGTGTATTATGGTGCCTGAGCTGTGGCAGTCCATGTAATCTACGCCCATGCGCTTCATGAGCTTGCCGTTGCCCGCGGCCACCTCTGTGCCGTCCACCCTTGCGATGACGCCGCTGCCGCTTATCTCCTGTATGTCGGTGACCCGGTCGCGCTCTATTTCCCTGCCGTAGGCCTTTTGCAGGCTCTTGCTGATGGGATGGGAGGAGGCGCACTCCGCAAGCGCCGCGAGCTCAATAAGCTTTTCCTCCGGAATAGTGTTGTGGTGTATCCCGCTCACCTCGAACACGCCACGGGTGAGCGTGCCGGTCTTGTCGAATACCACTATGCTGGTCTGGGACAGGGCCTCAAGGTAGTTGGAACCCTTTATCAGCACCCCCTCCTTGCTGGCACCGCCCAATCCGGCGAAGAAGCTCAGCGGAATGCTTATCACCAGCGCGCAGGGGCAGCTGATTACCAGGAAGGTCAATGCCCGGTATACCCATATTTCCCAGCCGCCCGGCATGCCCATCATGAGGTTTATAACGGGGGGCAGTATGGCGAGGGCCAATGCGCTGTAGCATACGGCAGGGGTATACGCCCGGGCGAACCTGGATATGAAGTTCTCGGAGCGGGATTTATGTGAGCTGGAATTCTCCATAAGCTCCAGTATTTTGGATACGGTGGATTCGCCGAAGGCCTTGGTGGTGCGAACCTTCAGCACGCCGGTTAGGTTGATGCAGCCGCTTATTATATCGTCCCCCGCCTTTACGTCCCGCGGGCGGCTCTCGCCGGTGAGGGCCGCGGTATCGAGGGAGGAGGCGCCCTCCATGACTTGGCCGTCTATGGGCACCTTTTCGCCGGGCTGCACTACTATCACGCTGCCGGCAGGGATCTGGTCCGGATCTACCTGCTCAAGAGAGCCGTCCCTTTCGATATTGGCGTAGTCGGGACGGATATCCATCAATGCCGCGATGTTCCTGCGGCTCTTGCCTACGGCGTAGCTCTGGAACAGCTCTCCTATCTGGTAGAACAGCATTACGGATACCGCCTCGGCAAAGTCGCCGGTTTTCTCGTATATGGCCAGAGCTATGGCGCCTACGGTGGCTACGGCCATGAGGAAGTTTTCATCGAAGACCTGATGGTTGATTATGCCCCGGAAGGCCTTGCGCAGTATATCGTAGCCTATGGTTATATAGCTTGCGGCGTAGAGCGCGGTCCCTGCCCAGCCGCCTATTTTGAACAGCTTCACCGCCCCAAGCAGCAGGGCCGCTATGGCTATGCGGATAAGCATTATTTTCTGTTTCCTGTTCATATGACGCTCCCTTCGGAAAACAGCGCCCCTTTATTTTAAGGAGCGCAGAGATATTGTGAGCATTACAGATATATCTCGCAGTCCTCTTCCACCTTTTTGCAGTTATTGAGCACGTTCTTCATGACGGCATTGACATCGCTGCCTTCTGCGAATTCCACTATCATCTTCTGGGTCATGAAATTTACTACGGCCTTTTGGACGCCCTCGGTCCTGTTGGCGGCTTCCTCCATGAGGTTGGCGCAGTTGGCGCAGTCCACCTCGATGCGGTATGTCTTCTTCACGGTACTCATTCTCCTCTCAAAATCCATATCCTAATCTAACAATTAAGTACTTGTTTAATCGTTATGAGAAAAGTATAATCTCATCAGGGCTTAAAGTCAACACAGCCGCCGGCCTACCTTCTTTTTGGGCGAAAAGTCCTTCCAAACGGAACAGGCGGCGCAAGGAGGACAATAATATAATATGTTGCAGCTTCCCCACCATCACCGCGACGACGACAAGACGGAGCACCTTGAGGCCTGCCTGCAAAGGGTAGAGCATTTCCAGACGGTATCCGAGCTTTTCCGCCAGCTTTCAGACAGCAGCAGGATACGCATATTCTGGCTTTTATGCCACTGCGAGGAGTGCGTGCTGAACATATCGGCGCTTATGGATATGTCCAGCCCTGCGGTATCCCACCACCTGAAGCAACTCAAGACCAGCGGCCTGATAGTCAGCCGCAGAGAGGGCAAGGAGGTATGCTATAGGGCGGCGGATACGGAGCAGGCGAGGCTGCTGCACATTATGATAGAGCGCACCATGGAGATAGCCTGCCCGGAGGAGGATGCGGCGGAAGCAGCGGCGCCCCGTTCCCTGAACCCGGACGAAAAAGCCGTGCAGGACTACGGCGGCTACCCCCTGGAGCAGATAGAGACCATACGCCGGGTACACGACCTGCTTACCGAAGATCTTTCCAGCAGGATCACCATCGAGGAGCTTTCCAAGCGGTTCCTCATGAACCCATCTACCATGAAGGAGCTTTTCAGGGCGGTATACGGAAGCTCAATAGCCGCCCACATAAAGGAACACCGTATGGAAAGGGCGGCGGAATTATTAAAGGATACCGACCAAAGCATGGCAGAGATAGCCAACGAGGTGGGCTACGGGAGCCAGAGCAAATTCACCGCGCAATTCCGAAAGGCCTACGGCCTGCCGCCTACCGAATACCGCAGGCTTATCAGAAAATAAAAAAAGTGGCGCTCAGCCACTTTTTAGCTTGCAGAAAAACCCACGGGGTTGTTAAGGGGCCGCAGCCCCTTAAGTTTATTCCGGCTTTGACGACACAAGGTGAATTGCCCCGCTGGGGCAAGAGAAGGCCCCCTGGGGGGTGTGCGTCAAAACGGATGAAAACCCAGAGGTTTTCGTACTTTGCGGGTTTTGCCGCCCGGGAGCGTATGCGAGAGGCAAAACCTGAAAAAGACTCGCTAAAGTGGCTAAAGGCCACTTTAGCGAAATGTTTACTTTCCGATATATTCGCAGCCCATGTACTTTACCAGCACATCGGGTACCTTCACGGTGCCGTCGGGCTGCTGGTAATTCTCCAGTATGGCGGCTACGGTGCGGCCTACGGCTACGCCGGAGCCGTTGAGGGTGTGCACAAGCTCCGGCTTGGCGCCCTTTTCCCGGCGGAAGCGTATCTGGGCGCGGCGCGCCTGGAAGTCCTCAAAGTTAGAGCAGGAGCTTATCTCCACATACCTGCCGTAGCTGGGCATCCATACCTCTATGTCGTAGGTCTTGGCGCTGGAGAAGCCCAGATCGCCTGTGGAGAGCACTACTACATGATAGGGCAGGCCGAGGCCCTGCAGCACCTTCTCGGCGTCACGGGTCAGGGACTCCAGCTCGTTGTAGCTGTCCTCGGGCTTGGTGAACTTCACAAGCTCCACCTTGTTGAACTGATGCTGGCGGATGAGCCCCCGGGTATCCCGGCCTGCGGAGCCCGCTTCGCTGCGAAAGCAGGCGCTGTATGCGCAATACTTGATGGGCAGCTTATCGCCGTCCACTATCTCCCCCCGCAGCATGTTGGTGACGGGAACCTCGGCGGTGGGGATAAGAAAGTAATCGGTATTGGCTACCTTGAAGGCGTCCTCCTCGAATTTGGGAAGCTGGCCGGTGCCGGTCATGGAAGCCCGGTTTACCATATAGGGAGGAAATATCTCGGTATAGCCGTTCTGCGTATGGGTATCCAGATAGTAGTTGATTATGGCGCGTTCCAGGCGGGAGCCCAAGCCCCTGTATACCGTGAAGCGGGCGCCGGTTATCTTTCCTGCGGTGGCGAAATCCAGTATGCCCAAGTCCTCGCCGATGTCCCAATGCGCCTTGGGCTCGAAGTCGAACTTCGTGGGCTCTGACCAGCGGCGCACCTCTACGTTGGCCTTGTCGTCCGCCCCTTCGGGCACGGACTCGTGAGGTATATTCGGCACGCTCATGAGCATGGACTGGAGCTCCTCGTCCATCTTTGCTATCTGGTCGTCCAGCTCCTTTACCCTTGTGCCCAGCTCCTTCATTTCCGCCATCAGGGCGGTAGTGTCTTCGCCCGCCTTCTTCATGGCGGGGACTTTGGCGGAGCCCTCGTTGCGCTTTGCCTTGAGCTGCTCCACCTCCTGCATTACTTCCCGGCGCTTTGCGTCCAGCTCCAAAAGGGCGGTGACGTCCGCGCCCTTATTGCGGCGCTTGCGCATGGCTTCCACCAGTGCCTCGGGATTCTGACGAATGCGTTTTATATCCAGCATTTTTCTTTCCTCCTAAAAGATATGCTTTCGCATAAATGGCATAACGCCATTTATGCGAGTTTTTTTCGGTTTTTGCCTCTCGCAAAAAACATGAGGTTCCACCCCGGGAAACGGGCCGGAACTGACCCGCTGCGGCGGGCCTCCGGGCGGCAAAACCCGCAGAGTGCGAAAACCTCCGGTTTTCATCCGTTTTGACGTACACGCCGTCAAAGCCGGAATAAATTTAAGGGGCTGCGGCCCCTTAACAACCCTTGGGGCTTTCGGGGGCAAAAAGGCAGTATCGGCGCCTTACATACGTTCCGGAGCCTGAAGGCCCACGAGGTAAAGGCCCTTCTTTATGGTGATCCTCGCGGCGTCCGTAAGGGCCAATCGGGCGGCGGATACGCCTGCATCCTCCGTGATTATCTGGTTGCAGAAATAGAATTTGTTGAAGGCCGTGCAGACCTCCATCGTGGCGCGGGAGACGATATAAGGCTCGTTCTTTTCCGCCGCCGCCAGCACCGTCGCCGGGAAGGCCGCTATGGCCTTGGCGAGAGCCGCCGTGGCGTCGTCGGCGAAGCAGGAGGCGTCTATCCTGCCCGCGTCATAGCTCCCCGCCTTGCGCAGCACCGAGCAGCAGCGGGCGTGGGTGTACTGGGCGTATGGCCCCGTCTCCCCGTCAAAGTTCAGCACCTTTTTCCATGAGAAGGTCACGTCCTTTATGCGGCTGTTGTAGAGCATGCTCCACACCACCGCGCCAACGCCTACGGCCGCTGCTACCTCGTCCTTATCGGGCAGGTCGGGGCTCTTTTCCTCGATTATTTTGCCGGTCTTTTCCACGGCGGCGTCCAGCACGTCCTCAAGGTACACCACGTTGCCGTGGCGGGTGGAGAGGGTCCCCTCCTCCATGGATACCATGCCGAAGTTCACGTGCTCGCAGTCCTTCACCCAATCATTGCCCATGAGCTCCAGCACCTTGAAGAACTGCTTAAAGTGCAGGTTCTGCTGGTAGGCCACGACGTAGAGGGACTTTACGAAGTCGTAGGTCTTTTTGCGGTATATGGCCGCCGCAAGATCACGGGTGGCGTAAAGGGTTGCGCCGTCGGAGCGGAGTATTATGCAGGGGGGCATATCGTATGCGGAAAGGTCAACCAAGGTCGCGCCCTTGTCCACCGTGAGCAGACCCTTCTGGCGCAGCTCGTCTATGACTGCGCCCATCTTGTCCTCATAGAAGCTTTCGCCCGCGTAGCTGTCGAAGCGTACCCCCAGCCGGTCGTATACCTTGCCGACCTCCTTTAGGGTAAGGTCCTTGAACTGCTGCCAGAGGGTAACGGCTTCATTGTCCCCGTTCTCTATCTTCTTGAACCAGGCCCGGGCCTCGTCGTTCATCTCGGGGTGCTTTTCCGCCTCCTCGTGGAAGCGGACATAGAGCTTTACAAGCTCCCGCACGGTGCATTGAGGCACCGGCTTGTCCCCCCATTTTTTATAGGCGACTATCATCTTGCCGAACTGGGTTCCCCAGTCCCCCAGGTGGTTTATGCCTATGGCGTTGTAGCCCAGCGCCTTGTATATCCTGTAAAGGGAGTTGCCTATTGCGGTGCTGGGCAGATGGCCTATATGGAAGGGCTTGGCGATGTTTATGGAGGAATACTCCACGCAGACATTCCTGCCGCCGCCAAGGTCGCTGTCGCCGTAGCTGTCGCCCTGAGCAAGCACCTTGTTGAGCGTATCCCGCACGAAGGCGGTCTTATCCGCGAAGAAGTTGAGGTAGCCCCCCTTGGCCTCCATGGAGGCTATGCCGTCTATGTGGCCTATGCTCCCTGCAAGCTCTGCGGCTATGGCGGGAGGGGCCTTGCGCATGGTCTTTGCGAGGCGGAAGCAGGGGAAGGCGTAGTCGCCCATGGCGGGGTCGGGAGGAGTTTCCAGCCAGTCCTTGAGCTGATCCGCTTCCAGTCCGGTCTGTGCCGCTATTGCGGCGGCAATGCGCAGCTTGTTTTCCATTATGTGAATTCTCCTGTGATTTTCTTTTTTAGCTATTCTTCTATTCGCATTATGTCGGCGCCCAGTGCGCGGAGCTTCTGCTCCAGGAACTCGTAGCCCCGGTCGATAAAGTGTATCTGGCTTATGGTGCTCTCGCCCTCGGCGGCAAGGGCGGCTATGACCAGGGCGGCGCCCGCCCTGAGGTCGCTTGCGCAAAGGGGCGCGCCGTAGAGCCTTTCCACTCCCTCCACCGTGGCCGTGCGGGAGCTTATTGAAATGCTGGCTCCCATCTTGGCAAGCTCCGGCACGTGGTTGAAGCGGTTCTCGAATATGTTTTCCATTATGAAGCTGTTGCCCTCCGCCGTGGCCAGAAGCGCCATCATGGGCTGCTGAAGGTCTGTGGGGAAGCCGGGATAGGGCAGCGTCTTTATGTTGACGGCCCGGGGCCGCTTGTCTGCGGATACGCGGATGAAGAAGTCCCGCCCGTCGTCCCCCTCCGTGACGGTCACGCCGCACTCCATCAGCTTTGCGGATATGGCCTCAAGGTGGGTGGGGATGACGTTGTTGATTATCACGTCGCCCCGGGTGGCGGCGGCGGCTATCATAAATGTACCCGCCTCTATCTGGTCGGGTATTACGGCGTAGGTGCAGCCATGGAGCCTGCGCCCGCCCTGTATGCGGATAACGTCGGTGCCCGCGCCCTTTACGTTCGCCCCCATCATGTTGAGGAAGTTGGCCACGTCCACCACATGGGGCTCCTTTGCGGCGTTGGCGATTATGGTCTGCCCCTCGGCGGCCACCGCCGCCAGCATTATGTTTATGGTGGCGCCCACGCTCACCACGTCCAGATATATCTCCGCGCCCCTGAGCCTATCCGCCCTTGCCTTTACGGAGCCGCCCTGTATCACTATATCCGCGCCCAGCGCCCGCATTCCCTTAATATGCTGGTCTATGGGCCGCTGGCCTATGGCGCAGCCGCCGGGGAGGGCTATCTCCGCCTTCTTATACCGGCCCAGCAGCGCCCCTAAAAGATAGTATGAGGCGCGCATGGAGCTGACCATTTCCCCCGTTACGCTGAAGGTGCTTATGCCGGAGGGGTCTATGCGCATACTGCCGTCCGGCGTGCGGGAAATATCCGCGCCCATGCTGGTGAGTATCTCCTCCACTATGCGCACATCCTCTATCTCGGGCAGGTTTTCCAAGAGGCAGCTTTCGCCTGAGAGTATGACGGCGGGTATTATGGCAAGGGCGGCGTTTTTTGCCCCGCTTATAGTGACCGCGCCCTCAAGGCGTTTTCCGCCGTTTATTCTGTAATACGCCATTTATGCTCCCGAAAAAAATAATTCTTTATCCAACGAGGGGATAATCCCTCTCTAACCTGATAATTATACTATGCCTGCGGTGTTTTTGGCAAGACAAACAGGACGGCAAAAAGGAGCGGCGCAGCCGCTCCCGCCGGGAGTTACTTTTCTAAGTAATATCTTGGATTGTAGGCTATGCCGTCAATCCTCAGCTCAAAGTGCAGATGTGCTTCGGTACAGCTGCCTGAGTCACCGGCCTTGCCTATGATCTGGCCCTTGGCTACCTTATCGCCGGGAGCCACGGAGAACCGGCTCAGGTGGGCGTAGCGGGTGACGAACCCTTCGCCGTGGTCTATCTCTATGATGTTGCCGTAGCCGCCCCGATTTATGGAGCAGACCACGGTGCCTCCCTCGCTGGACAGCACCGGATCGCCGGCCTTGGCCTCGTAGTCCAGGCCGAGATGCAGCACGCCGTCCCTTTGCCCGTAGTTTGAGATTATCTCTCCCTCCGCTACGGGGGAAGCAAAGCTGAGCGCCTCGGGCTTTCTGCCCTCCTTGCCCTCGTGCCTGCCCGGCTCGCCGCCGCTCTTTTTATCGGTGCCCTGAAGTATTACCGTATCCTGGGGTTCCACCGTAACTGTTTCGCTCTTGCTGCGGCTGGAGCTCTTTTCGCCGTTTATGTATACCGTATGGTTCACGGTGGTTCTGCTGCCCGCCCTGCCTAAGGTGAGGGTAATGCCGGTGCCGGCCACCAGTGTGGGGTCTTTCTCCACCTTTGAGCCGAAGGGCAGCTCCTTCGTTTCGCTGCTCGTCACAGTGGTAATGACCTTCAGAGGACTGCTTGAGGAGGTGAACTTTTCGTATACCTGGTCGTAGCTGGAAATGTCTTCGGGCTTTGCATCGGGCTGGGGCTGCATCTCTACCCCACTGTAAAGTTCGGTGGTACGGTCGCCGGATTCCGTCACCTTGCCGTCGAAGTAGCTCCTGACTTCCTCCAGCAGCGATTCCGCGGCCTCGGTGCTGGCCAGCACCGCCCTTGTCCTGCCGTCTATGACTATGGCGCAGGGCGTATACTGTTCCGGCGCCATGGCCTGCTCTGTGTCGGGGCTGTTCTCGGCCGTTGCCTCTTCAGCGTCGCTTACTCCGTAAGCTTTAGGCTGGGCAAGCTGTTCCCCCACGTTGCTTTCGGACAGTATGGAGGTGCCGTTGTAGCATTCCGGCGGCAGAAGCGAGGAACCCTTGGCGATGCCAAAGGCCAGGGCTGTTACCGGCAGCGCAATCAGCAGCAGCGGGAGCAGCCTGTCCCACTTCTTTTTTGGATCCTCGGTTATCTCGTACAGCCTACCCGTTTCCTCATCCCATATGTACTTGCCGAAAAAGCCGTCGTCCTCCCCGCCGGCGTGCTCCGCCGCCTCTTCAACCGCCTGATCTATCATTTCGGCTTCCACGGGTATTTCCGACTCGTTATTTTCTTCAGTTAAGATTAAGATGTCTTTTTCTTCTTCCATGGCGGTATTATACCCTATTTCGCCATATACCGCAATCAGGGCAGGGGCACGGTAGCCTCGGTTTTGCCCTTTGGGTATTCGCAGGAATCGTAATAGGGGGAGTAGGTGTAGATGTATATATCGCTGTCCCTGAAGTCCAGTATGCGCATGTACCCGCCTCCGCCGGCCTTGCTGCCCTGGAAGTTGGAGAGAATGGCGCATACCGTCCTGTCCGGATCGCCGTCGCCGTCGTCGTCAAGCTGCACGTTTTTGTAGGAGATATCCCGGCAGTGGCCGCACAGCACCAGAAAAACGTTGGGGTTGGCCTTTACTATCTTTTCGAATATGGCCTTTCCCTGGGTGGTATAGGAAGCGCTCTTTTTAAGGTAGCTGTGGGTGATTATTATGGCGTCCCTGCTGCTGTATTGCCGCAATACTCCGTTTATCCAGTTTACCTCGTCTTCACTGGGTCCCTTGTTGGAGAAGGCTATGCCCATGAATATGTAGTCCCGGCCGTTTGCTGAAAACAGCTCGTAGCGGCTGCCGGTATCGCCGTATTCCTGAGACATGGAGGCGGGGCGGAGGCTGAGCACGTATTTCAGGAAGTTGGCGTAGTTCATCCTATAGCCTATATCGTGGTTACCGCATACCGTCAGGAAGGGAATGGAGGCGCTGCTGAGTATGCCCATGGATTCCCTGGCCTGCCGCCACTGGTCCTCGGAGCTCCATCTGCCTACCACGTCGCCGGTATGGAAAACAAAGCGTATATCCAGAGCCTCCCTGTTGTCGGCTATCCACTGGGTCATGCCGTCGAAGATGGGCTTGTAGGCATTGTGATAGTTCTGGGTATCGCTGAGCCATGCTATGGTGAAGGCCTGTGCTTCTGAGAACAAAAGCGCAATGCACAGCACAAATGGGGCCAGTAAGCGTCTTACCCTAAACATCAAAAAAGTCACTCCTTAGTATATAAGCGTAATGCAATAAGCTTTATTTGAGCCTGAGCCGGAGGTCGTCTCCCTCCAGCCGCAGCACCATGGTCTCCCGGGGCGCTACGAGGCGGGAAAAGAATCTGTCTCCGTAGCTTGCGAGAATGTCGTCAAGGCTCCTGTTGGTGGCCCAAAGGGTGGCCTTCCTGGCGCTCTGCCGCTCGTTTAGTATGGAAAAAAGCGTCTCCCGTGTGACGGAGTTTATCATGGGCTCTGTGCCCAGGTCGTCTATTATCATGAGATCAGGGCCGAGGATGTCCGGACTTTCGCCCCTGCCCCGTATGCTCTCCATAAAGGCGTTGATGAGGTTGTAGGCGGAGGCCTTGTATACGTCGTAGCCCCTGGAGGATACCTCTAAAGCTATGGCGTTTAGCAGGTAGCTCTTGCCGAGGCCTGTGCCGCCCATGAGCAGTATCCCCATAGGGTCGCACTTTGGGAAGGAGGCGGCGTACCCCTGGCACAGCTCCTTTGCCTTCAGGGCGATGCGCTTCTGGCGGTCGCACGGGTATATGTCGGAGCGAAACATTGCGAAACTCTGTTGCGTATCTATACCCGATGTGGCGTACATTTCTTCCAGAATGCGGGCTTTCATGCAGGGACAGAGCTTTTTCACCGTATCCCCCACATAACCGGTATCGTTACAGGCTTTACAGCGATAGTGTGGCAACATATGGTCTGGCGGCAAACCGGCCGCAAGAAGCAAATTTAACTCTTCTTTGTCCAGCTGCTCAACTTTATTGCGCAGCTCAGACGAGTCCTCCCCCCGCATTATCATAAGGCCTGTGTCGAAGGCCAGACGGCGGCGCTGGTCGGCTATTTCCCTGAGCCGCGGTATGGCCGTACATGCGGCCTCCCGGCGCTCCACGGCCTCCCGCTTCGCCCTTTCCCGGCTCATTCTGTATTCGTATATCAGCTCCGGCGTAGGCTTCATTTTTTGTCCTCCTCGTCCTCCAAGAGGGTTATTCCGATGCTCTTTAGATCCTCGTCGGAGTATTTGCGCTGGCCGTAGTTCATAAAGTAAGAGGATTGCTGCTTTTTGCCGCCCTCTGCGGCGGGCTGCTTTTCCAGCTCCTCTATGGCCTTCCTGGCCTGCTGCAGAGTGGTAACGCCCTTTTCGTGCAGCTGCTCTATGAGCCGGCGGGTTCTGTCGAAGGGGTGGCTGTAGCCTGCTGAGCGTTCAGCTGCCAGCAGCACCGCCTCCGGCTGCATGTGCCAGGATACCGTCCATGTGCTTACCGCTTCCTTTTCCCTGCGCCCCGGCGCGCCCTTTAGCCCGGCGCGGGAATAAATCTCACGGGCAAGCTCCTCGGTGAGGGCGGCGGACTTAATGGCCTCCTGCACCCCTCCCTCCATGCGCATGCCCTCCAGTATGGCGTTCAGGTATGCGAAGGTGGGCTTATCTGAAGAGGTCATGGCGGGGCAGGCGGAAAGTATCTCGTCCAGCGTCATGCCCCATTCCTCGGTCCATTTCTTATACAGGGCAAGCTCGTCCTCCGTGGCCATGCGTCCCTTGCGCCAGCGGGCAAGTATGGCCTTTGCGCCGCCCTGAAGCTCGGTGTCCAGCTTTATGCGCTGCTCCGCGTCTGCGGCGGTAAACACCCCTTCGTTGGCCCATTCCCGGGCCATCTTGTCCATGAACTGTATCTTGACGGAGGGCCCCTTCAGCTCCATGCAGCGGCGTACAAGCATTACTGCCGCCGCCTCCTCCAGGCCGAATACCTCTATCCAATCGTATATCTTTGAAAGCTCGCCGGGGGTGAGCACCCGCGCACCGCATACCGGACGAAGCGCCGAAAGGAGCGGGGCGTACTTGCGTGTGCCGCCGGTGACGGGCCCTGCCTGAACGGATAAATATTCAACGCTTAACGGCTCCTGCTCCACTATGCGCAGCAGGCCCATGTCCTGCCAGTATAAGAAGGCCTCCACCGCCTTGGCGCCGTCGATGCCGAGGGACGCGCAGAGGTCGGCGTTTTCCAGCCTCCGGCAGCCGCACTGCATAAGGCCGAAAAGGTATACCTTGCAGTATAGCTCGGGTGCCTTGGGCATGTACTCCAGTATGAAGATGTTCTGCACAGAGGTACAGCCCATCAGGGCCGCACCCTGCTCAAAGCCGCAGCGTATCATTTATGGCGCCTTTCGTGAGTGTATTTTATAAAATCAGTATTTATACAGCATTTCTGCCGGTTAATTCATCTGTATGTGCGTATATGGTATGTTACATTACTTTGCTCTTATCTTGCAGGTGAAATCATTGGTGGTCATCTTATACAGGCATACGGCATCCGCCATACTGGCGGTGAAGGGCGCCTCTATGCCCGCCTGATGCTTCATTATCCTGTTCAGGGCGTATATTTTTTCTTCCGTATACTCTATGAACTCCACATTGCCGGTACCTATGACGCTGGCGAAGGTGTAGCCATAGGCGCAGGGGTTCGCGTCTTCAACAAGCTCGCCACGGCCGTCCAGCTCGAGGCATACCGTGGGGTTCTTTTTTAGTATTTCCAGCTTGCGGCCCTCTTTGGCGCTGTGAAAGTAGAAGGTCAGTGCGCCGTCCGCGTACTCATAGCCGTAGTTCAGCGGCACTATGTAGGGGACGCCGCCGTCTGTCATGGCGAGGCGGCAGACCTTACACTCGGATACAAGCTCCAATATTGCGCATATGTCGGTTATCTCTCTGTCCTTGCGGCGCATTGCCTGTCCCTCCGTATATTTTTATTATACCGGTTTTTCGCTTAAATTCAAAACACAGGGAGCGAGCTGGCTCACCCCCTGTGGAAAAAAGCATCGTTTTACTTCTTTACGTCGTTATCGTTGAATGGGTCGCCGCACTGGGGGCAGAACTTGGGCGGGTTCTTGGGGTCATTGGGCTCCCAGCCGCACTTGTCGCACTTGTAAAGAGGTGCGGAGTCGGGCTTCTTCGCGCCGCACTCCATGCAGAACTTGCCCTTGTTCACCGCGCCGCAGTTGGTGCAGGTCCAGCCTTCAGCCTTGGGCTGGGGCTTGCCGCACTCCATGCAGAACTTGCCGGTGTTCACCGCGCCGCACTCGCACTTCCAGCCGTTGGCTGCGGGGGCCGGCTGCTGAACGGGCTGCTGGGCGGGCTGCTGATACTGCTGTTGCTGCTGACCCATCTGGAACAGGTTGCCTACGTTGCCGCCCATGCCCTGAGCCATGTTGATGCCGGCGAAGGCTGCGAATGCGCCTGCACCCTCGTTTTTGGCAGCATTCTGCATTGCCGCGCCCTGGGAGCTTGCCAGATATGCAGCCGCCATAGTGGGATCCCTGAGGGCTGCGCTCTGCTGCAATTCTTTGATGCGCTGCTCGTCCTCGTCGCTGGCCTTGATGGAGCTGATGCCAAGGGAAACCATCTCGATGCCGCGCAGGTCGCGCCACTTTGCGGAAAGCTCTTCGTTCAGGCACTGGGCCAGCTCGGTGGTGTGGCCGGGGAGGGAGCTGTACTTTATGCCCATATCGCTGATGCGGGCGAAGGCGGGCTGGAGCGCGGTCATCATCTCGGAGCGCATCTGGGAGTCTATGCGGTCCCGGGTGTAGCTGTCGGTGACGTTGCTGCATACGTTCTTGTAGAACAGCATGGGGTTGGTTATCTTATAGGAATATTCGCCGAAGCACTTTACGGATACCTCAAGCTCCAGCCCCGCGCCTATGTTGTTATATACCACCCGGAAGGGGACGGGGTTGGCGGTGCCGTACTTGTTGCCGATTATCTCCTTGGTGTTGAAGTAATAGATACGCTGGTCCTTCGCCGGGTTAGCGCCGAAGGTGAAGCGCTTCTTCAATATCTCCCAGGTGGACTTGAGGTTGTCGCTAAGGTTGCCGTAGAATATGGAGGGCTCGGTGGAATTGTCCCACACGAATTCTCCCGCCTGCGCAGAGAACTCCACTATGGCGCCCTGCTCTACGATCATCATGCACTGGCCCTCGTTTACGGCGATAATGGAGCCGTTGGTGATGATGTTGTCCTCGCCCTTGGCGTTGGCGTTGCGGCTGCCCGTGCGCTTTACGCCCTTGGTCATCAGGACGTTCTCCGGCATGGAGTCGCAGTAGAAGTATTCGCGCCACTGATCGGCCAGTACGCCGCTCAGCGCGCCTATTCCTGCCTGTAAAAGACCCATGTTGTTATATATCTCCTTTCAGAATGTAGGGAAATGAAATGAGTATCCATATTTAAGGCTATTATATCACATGTCGCCGTTTTGCGCTATTAAGACTTTATAAACCTGAGGTGGCCGCGAAAAAGACAACAGTCCGCAGGACACGAACATGGAAAAACATGATATAAGCTCTTTACAACGGCAAAATTTGATATATACTATTATTAGATGTCCTTTGAATACGGACACAGAGAAGGTCAATTCCCCGGCAAATCTTATTTTATAAAACAGGAGCGGCAAAAAAATGGAAATGATGGACGCATTGGTAAAAGCGGCACCGGAAAAAGGGCTTGTTCTGACTCAGGTACCAAAGCCTGTGCCAGGTATGGGCGAAGTGCTTATCAAGATCCACAAGACCGCTATATGCGGCACTGACGTACACATCTACAACTGGAACCAGTGGGCGCAGGAGACCATAAAGCCCCCCATGGTGATAGGCCACGAGTACGTGGGCGAGATAGCGGAGCTGGGCCCCGGCGTAACGGCCTACCACGTAGGCCAGATAGTATCCGGCGAAGGCCATATTGTATGCGGCCACTGCCGCAACTGCCGTGCCGGCAACGGTCAGTACTGCCGCCACACAAAGGGTGTGGGCGTGAACCGTGACGGCGCGTTTGCGGAATACCTCTGCATACCGGCAAGCAATGTGGTGCCCATACCAGACGGTATCCCGGAGGACGTGGTATCCTTCTTTGACGCGCTGGGCAATGCCACACATACCGCCCTCATGTTCGATGTGATAGGCGAGGACGTGCTCATCACCGGCGCAGGCCCCATAGGCATGATGGCCACCGCAATCTGCAGGCGCAACGGCGCACGCAGCGTAGTGGTCACCGACGTGAACGACTACCGGCTGGAGATGGCAAGGAAGATGGGCGCCACAGCCACGGTCAACGTAGCGCACGACAAGCTGGAGAGCATATTCGGGCCCCAGCACATGGTAGAGGGCTTTGACGTAGGCCTGGAGATGAGCGGCAACGTAGCGGCCCTGAACACCATGATAGACAACATGCGCAACGGCGGCAAGATCGCCCTTCTGGGCATACACCCCGGCAACATAGAGATAAACATAAACAAGGTCATCTGGAACAGCCTGACCCTTCAGGGCGTATACGGCCGCAAGATGTACGAGACCTGGTACAAGATGATAACCATGGTGGAGGGCGGCCTTGACATGACTCCCATGATCACCCACCGCTTCAACTATCGCGATTTCGACAAGGGCTTCGAGGCCATGAACAGCGGCAGGAGCGGCAAGGTAGTGCTTGACTGGACAAAGTAAGGGAATCCCGCAATAAAAAATAACATAGAAAGGAACAGCATATGAAATCCGCACTTAAGCATTACGGCGAGATGCTGGAGAGCATCAGGGAATCCGGCACCTATAAGAACGAACGCATAATCACTACCCCCCAGAAGGCGCGCATAGACACCACCGAGGCGAAGAACGTGCTGAATATGTGCGCAAACAACTACCTTGGCCTTTCCGACAGCAAGGAGCTTATCGAGGCCGCAAAGGCCAGCTATGACAAATGGGGCTTCGGCCTCTCCTCCGTGCGCTTCATCTGCGGCACTCAGGGGCTGCACAAGGAGCTGGAGCATAAGATAGCCAACTTTGTAAAGATGGACGACTGCATACTGTACTCCTCCTGCTTCGATGCAAACGGAGGCCTTTTCGAGACCCTGCTGGGCCCCGAGGACGCCGTGATATCCGACGAGCTGAACCACGCCTCCATAATAGACGGCGTGCGTCTCTGCAAGGCCAAGAGGTATCGCTATAAGAACAACAATATGGAGGACCTTCGCGCCCAGCTTCAGGACGCAAAGGATTCCGGCTGCAAGATAAAGCTCATCGCCACCGACGGCGTGTTCTCCATGGACGGCTACATAGCCAACCTTAAGGGCATATGCGACCTGGCCGATGAGTTTGACGCGCTGGTAATGGTGGACGACAGCCACGCAGTAGGCTTCATGGGCGAGCACGGCCGCGGCACCGCCGAGTATTGCGGAGTTGAAGGCCGGGTGGATATAATCACAGGAACCCTGGGCAAGGCTCTGGGCGGGGCTTCCGGCGGCTACACCGCCGCAAGGCAGGAGATAGTGGACCTGCTCCGCCAGCGCAGCCGTCCATACCTCTTTTCAAATACCGTTGCCCCCGCTATCTGTGCCGCGGCCTGCAAGACCATAGATATGCTGACCGAGAGCACCGCCCTCCGGGACAAGGTACACGAAAATGCCCGCTACTTCCGCGCCGAGATGGAAAAGTGCGGCTTCGACCTGCTGCCCGGCGAGCATCCCATAGTCCCCGTAATGCTCTATGACCCCAAGGTAGCCAACGAGTTTGCCGCCCGAATGCTCAAGAAGGGCGTATACGTGGTAGGCTTCTGCTATCCCGTGGTGCCCAAGGGCAGGGACCGCATACGTACCCAGATCTCCGCCGGCCATACCAAGGAGGATCTTGACTTCGCGGTCAAGTGCTTCAGGGAAGTCAAGGAAGAGATGGGCCTGTAACCTGTAAAAGCAAAGGAAGGAGCTTTCGCTCCTTCTTTTTTATTCGAACAGCCTTTTAAGGCTCTCGGAGTAGGGCGGGCGGCATATGCCCTTTTCCGTGATAATGGCGGAGATAAGCGAATTGTCCGTCACATCGAAGGCGGGGTTGTAGCACTTGACATCGGGCAGCGCAACAGGCTCCGAGTAGAATCTGCTCCGGATCTCTTCCCCGTCCCGAAGCTCGATATTTATGTCCTCCCCTGTGGTGCAGCTCATATCTATGGTGGAGGTAGGGCCCAGCACGTAGAAGGGTATGCCGTAGTGCTTTGCAAGTATGGCTATGCCGCTGGTGCCTATTTTGTTTGCTGTGTCGCCGTTGGCGGCTACCCTGTCGCAGCCCACCATGCAGCACTGCACCCAGCCGTTTTTCATGACTATTGACGCCATGCTGTCGCATATAAGGGTGACGTCCACGCCGGCGTTGTACAGCTCAAAGCTCGTAAGCCGGGCGCCCTGCAGGAGGGGCCTGGTCTCGTCCGCGAATACTCTTATGTCCATGCCCCGCTCCTTTGCAAGGAACAGCGGCCCCTGCCCCGTGCCGTAGCGGGAGGTGGCCAGCGGCCCGGCGTTGCAGTGGGTCAGAACCCCGTCCCCATCGTGAAGGAGGGAAAGGCCGTATTCGGATATTTTGCGGCACATCTCCATATCCTCGCTGTGTATGGCAAGGCACTCCCGCTTCAGCGCCGAAAGCACCGCCTCCACAGGCATATCCCGGTGATCCTCAGCGGCGTCCAGCATGCGGTTCAGCGCCCAGCTGAGGTTTACCGCCGTAGGGCGGGAGCCGTTGAGATAGCGGCAGTCCTCCACCCAGTGGTCGTAGAAATCGTCGAAGGAATCGTGGGGGGCCTGAAGGGCCAGGCAGTAGGCGCAGTAGCCCGCGCATATGCCTATTGCCGGAGCGCCGCGCACGCGGAGCATGGCTATCGCCTCGAACATCTCCTCTCTTGTGGTAAGCGCTATGTATTCCAGCCTGTTGGGCAGCAGCGTCTGGTCGATTATCACCACCGAGCGCCCGTCGTCGGAAAGCTTTATGTTATCTGTATGAGTGACTTCTTCCAGAGGGGTATCCATGGCAGGGGCTCCTTTCGCGTGTTTATACAAATTATAATACCTACATCCGCCAAACATTGTCAACAGGCTGTGAAGTTGGGCAAAACAGCTTGAATAATCGGCGTGGGCTGGTCTATAATACAAAGTTGTGAAGGCTTTGCCTTTTCAATAAGAAAAAACTATGGGAAAGAGATGTAAAAGCAAATGACCAAGGTTGATATTTTTTCGGGTTTCCTGGGCGCTGGCAAGACCACCCTTATAAAGAAGCTCATAGCCGAGGCCTACAAGGGCGAAAAGCTGGTGCTCATAGAGAACGAATTCGGCGAGATAGGCATAGACGGCGGCTTCATGCAGGACGCCGGGATAGAAGTTACCGAGATGAACTCAGGCTGCATCTGCTGCAGCCTGGTAGGCGACTTCGGCAAGGCGCTCAGGAAGGTTGTGGACGAGTACGCCCCCGACCGCATACTTATAGAGCCCTCCGGCGTGGGCAAGCTCAGCGACGTTATACGGGCGGTGCAGAACGTAGGCTCTGACGCCCTGCAGCTCAACAGCTTCACGGCCGTTGTGGATGCAAACAAGTGCAAGATGTACATGAAGAACTTCGGGGAGTTCTTCAACGACCAGGTTGAGCACGCCAACGCAATTATACTCAGCCGCACCGGCGAGATAAGCCCGGATAAGCTGAATACCGATATAGCCCTTCTCCGGGAGCACAACCCGAATGCCTCCCTCATAGTCACCCCCTGGAGCGAGCTGACAGGCGCCCAGATACTGGAGGCCATGGAAAAGCGCAACACCCTTGAGGCAGAGCTTGAGCTTCTCAGGGAGGAGAGCCGGCATGAGCATCACCACCATGACGATGACGACGATGAGCACGAGTGCTGCGGCCACCACCATCACGACGATGACGATGAGCACGAGTGCTGCGGCCACCACCATCACGACGATGACGATGAGCACGAGTGCTGCGGCCACCACCATCATGACGGCGATGACGGCGAAGAGCATGAGCATCATCACCATCACGACGGCGGGGAGTGCGACGATCCCGAATGCGAGTGCCATCACCACCATCACCATGCCGATGAGGTGTTTACCAGCTGGGGAGTGGAGACTCCCAAGGCCTTTACCATGGACGAACTCAAGGCAGACCTTGCGGCGCTGGACGATGGGGAGAAATACGGCGCCGTGCTGCGCGCCAAGGGCATAGTAAAGGGCGAGGGCTGCTGGATACACTTCGACTACGTGCCCGGCGAGAGCAATATACGCACAGGCTCCGCTTCCGTTATGGGCCGCCTCTGCGTCATAGGCTCCAAGCTCAACGAGCATGAGCTTTCCGAGCTGTTCGGCGTCTGATGAAGGGAACGTAAGCGCTTTATGAAGGAGATCCCAGTATACATGTTCACCGGCTTCCTGGAGGGGGGCAAGACCCGCTTTATGCAGGAGACGTTGGAGGACGAAAGGTTCAATTCCGGCGAAAGGACGCTGCTTTTGCAGTGCGAGGAGGGCATTGAGGAGCTGGACCCCTCAAGGTTCCCTGGCGGCGGAAAGAACATACTGATACAGGAGATAGATTCCCCGGAGCAGATAAACGCCGCTTACCTGAACGAGCTGGCGAAAAAAGCAAAGGCCGAGCGGGTGCTCATAGAGTACAACGGCATGTGGAACCTGAACGACCTTGCTCAGGCCATGCCGGAAAACTGGATAGTCTATCAGGAATTCATGTTTGCGGATGCCCGGTGCTTCCTCAGCTACAACGCCAACATGAGGAGCCTTATGGTGGACAAGCTGATGACAGCCGAGCTCATAGTGCTCAACCGCGCCACGCCGGACCTTGACAAGATGGAGATACACAAGGTAATCCGCGGCGTGTCCCGCCGTGTGAACATCGCCTACGAGTACCCTGACGGGAGGGTAGAGTACGACGAGATAGAAGACCCCCTGCCCTTCGACGTGAACGCCGACCCCATAGTCATAGAGGACAGCGACTATGCCCTCTGGTACAGGGATATGTCCGAGGAGATGGAAAAGTATTCGGGCAAGACGGTGCGCTTCAAGGCCCTCATAGCTAAAAACGCCAAAATGCCCGACAACATGTTCGTGGCGGGCCGTCACGTCATGACCTGCTGCGTGCAGGACATACAGTACAGCGGCCTCGTATGCAAGTGGCTGGACGCAAACAAGCTGAAGAACCGCACCTGGGGCACGGTGACTGCAAAGATAGAGCTGCGCTTCAGCAAGTTTTACGGGCGCAAGGGCCCGGTACTAAACATAATCTCAGTGGAGCCCGCCGAAAAGCCCGAACAGGAGGTCGCAACTTTTTATTGATGAAGTACAAAATAAATATCCCGCGGCTTTGCCGCGGGATCATTATTTTATTGCCTATATTTTTCCAGCCTTTTCCCTGCCCACAGAGCCAGCGCCAGCTTGGCGAGGTCGGGCAGTATGAAGGGAAATACGCACTTGGAGAGGGCGGCAAGAAGCGTTATGGGCCCCTTCGTGTCGCCGTAAACCTTTACGAACCAGAGGGTGCCGAAAGCATAGCAGGCCAGCAGGCCGAGGAACAGCGCCAGCGCCTTAGCCCAAAGCCCTGCCTTATTGCCGCAGAGCAGGCCATAGATGGGGCATATGAGCAGAAAGCCAACTATGTAGCCGCCGGTAGGACCCATAAGCGCCCCCATGCCGCCGTTAAAGCCGGAAAACACCGGCGCGCCCATAGCGCCCAGCAGTATGTACAGCCCTATGGCTATGGCCCCGTCATTGGCGCCCAGAAGCAGGAGCGTCAGGAAAACGCCGAAGGTCTGCATGGTGAAGGGGGGTTGAGTGGGTATCGACAGCCATGCGCAGGGGGCGAGAAGGGCCGCGCAGAGGGCGATGCGTGTCATGCGTTTTGTAGTCATATGGTAAGTGTTATCTCCTCAGTTTTAAAGAAATAAGCCGGGCAAGATCCTCCGCGCTGCCGGAAAACAGTTCCCCGGCGTCCTCATAGAGCTGCCGCCGCTGTGCGAATATCTCCCGGAGCCTGCCCGCTCCGCCAGAAAGGAGCGGCCTGTCTGCGGCGTCTATATCCGCCACGGTTTCTTCAATATCGCGGAATATCCAGATTATATCACCGGTGCGGCGCATGAATTGTATATTCTCACCTTGGCACACTATGCCGCCCCCCGTGGAGACTATGCCGCAGGGCTGGTTTTCCAAGGAAAACAGGGCTTTTTGCTCCATCTTTCTAAAATGCGCCTCGCCGTATTCCTTAAAAATTTCGGGTATCGTCATTCCGGAACTACGCTGAATGATTTCGTCGATATCGTAAAAGGGCAGCTTCAGCGCCTCCGCCGCAGCGCGGCCCTTGGTGGTCTTGCCGCAGCCCATCATGCCAATGAGGTATATCATAGCCCCTCCATGCAGTTCAATATTCCCAAACACAGCGCCGCCTCCGCCGCAGCCAGGCCCCGGAGGGCTATGCAGCTGTCATGCCTGCCCCCTACAGTTATCCGGGCGTTTTGCAGCTCCCGCAGGTTTACCGTGTGCTGGGGCTGATTTATGGAAGGGGTAGGCCGGAAAGCCACCCTGAGAAGCACAGGCGCGCCGTTGGCCATGCCGCCGTTTATGCCGCCGGAATTATTGCTCTCGAAAGCTATTTTGCCGTCTTTTATCCTTATGCCGTCGTTGGCGTCGCTGCCATGCATATCCGCCATGCGGAAGCCCGCGCCGAATTCGACGCCCTTCACCCCGGGAACGGCGTATATTATTGAAGCTATTGAGCTTTCCAGCCCCTCCCATAGAGGGCCGCCGGTCCCTACGGGCAATCCCAGCGCGCAAAGCTCCACGCTGCCGCCTACGGAATCGCCCCGCTCCGCCGCCTCGCCTATCCTGTCCTCCATGGCCCTGCGGGCGCTTACGTCCAGAACGGGAAAGTCGGATCCTCTCAACCTGTCCAGCGTATGTCTGTCCACCTGCAGCGGGTCGAAGGGAGAGTCCAAAGCTCCGCCGATATCGTAATAATGCCCGCCTGCGGTCATGCCCCTTTGCATCAGCAGCTGCCGGGCCACGGCCCCTGCGAATACCAGAGGCAGCGTCATGCGGCCGGAGAATATACCGCCGCCGGAGGGTATGCCGCCGTATTTTATGTACGCCGGGTAGTCGCAGTGGGAGGGACGGGGCAGTGAGGATATGTCCGCGTAATCCTTCGGTCTGAAGTCCGAATTTTCAAATTCCACACGAAGCGTATCTCCCGTGGTCACGCCGCCGCGCACGCCGGAAATGTATATTGGAACGTCGGCCTCCGTCCGGGAGGTAACGCCTTTTTTGCTTACGCCCCTGCGCCTTTCAATGTCCCGGGAAATGATTTCCCCGTCCAGCCTCAGCCCCTTTGGCAGCTCCATGGTAAGGCCCACCCGCTTTTCGTGTGAGCCGCCGTAGATATCAAGCTTTATGCTTCCCCATGGCCTCATGATATGCTGCCTCCCAGCTGTCTGTATTCACCAAAGAACCCCGGCGCGGATTTGCTGACGCACTCCGCCCCATTAAGCTCTATCCCGCCGCAAAGGCCCGCCGCCATTATCAAAAGCATGGCTATGCGGTGGTCGTTATGGCAGAGGCAGGCTGCGCCGTGCAGCTTCCCGCCGCCCCTTATGGTGAATCCGTCGGGAGCCTCATCTATATCCGCCCCCAGCCTTTTAAGCTCGGTTGCGATGGCGCTTATCCTGTCGCACTCCTTGAAGCGCAGCCGCCCGCCGTTTTTGACCACGGTGCTGCCTTCTGCCGCCAGAGCCGCCAGCGCTATGGCGGGGGCAAGATCCGGAGTGTCGGATACGTCTACGTCTATACCGCGAAGCCGGCCGGGGGATACCGTGACGCTGCCGCCGCCCATATCCACCCTTGCCCCCATGCGGTCCAGTATGCTGAGCATTGCCCTGTCTCCCTGTATGGAACCGGGGTCCAGGCCCGTCACGGTTACGGGACCGTATACCGCGCCCGCCGCTAAAAACAGCGATGCGTGGGTATAGTCCCCCTCAACGGTCACGTCCGCGGCCTTGAGACGCCGGGGCTTTACCAGTATGGTGTCCTGGCCCATCCATTGGCTCTCGCCGCCGAATGCGGAGAGCGAAGCGCGGGTCAATTCGACGTAGCTTTTGCTCTGTAGGGGAGTGGTGAGCCGTATGCGGCTTTCCCCCTCCAGCAGCGACAGCGCCAGCAGCAGCCCGCTTATATATTGGGAAGAAATGTCTCCCCTTATGGGAAACTCCCCGGGGCCGAAGCTCCCGGAGACGCTGAGCTTCTCCGCTGCTACACCCTTGCTTTTGAGAAGCTCTGTTACGGGCTCCATTGGCCGGGCGGCCAGCGACGGTGACAGCATAAACTCCGCCCTCCCCCCAATGAGGGGAGCAACGGGGTAAAGCAGCCTGTATGTGGCGCCGGAATCCCGGCAGTCAAGGCGGAGGACGTCCGGCTTTGCATTTATGCCTGTTATTTCAAGGGTGTCGTCCCGGAATACGGCTGCGGCCCCGAGGGCGCGTATGCAGCCGAGGGTAGCGGTCAGGTCGTCCGGCAGCGCCCCCGGCAGACCCCGTATGACGCTTCTGCCTTGGGCCAGGGCGGCGCATATCATGTATCTGTGTGCGGCGCTCTTTGAGGGTATGGCTGTCACGGAGCCATGGGGCCGCCCGGAAAACCGCGTCATCGGGCCAGACTCAGCGCCCTGTCGCAAAGCTCCCCTATGGGCATGGCGATCACGGCAGCCTGTCCGATCTTTTTCAGGAACACGGCGTTGACGGTTTCGCCGTCCCCCTTCTTATCCAGAAGCATGGCGGCGCGGAAGGCATCTTTGTCTATATTCTCCATCTCTGTGGGCAGCCCGGCGGCGGAAAGGGCAGATATTAGCTGCTCCGCCGTGCCCGGCTCGGTCAGCCCCATGCTCTCGCCTATTTTTGCCATGGCTACCATGCCTATGGATACGCCGCAGCCGTGCAGCAGCTCAAAGCCGCTTGCCCGCTCCAGCGCGTGTCCTATGGTGTGGCCGAAGTTCAGCTCCCGGCGAATGCCGGTATCCTTGGTGTCAGCCTGAACGTAGCCCGCCTTTATCATGGCGGTGCGGTATACGGTTCGGGTGAGGTCGTCCTCCCCTGAGTTAAGGTCGCTCGAGGATATGGCGCCGCACTTTATGACCTCAGCCATGCCGGAGGCGAGGTGCTCCCTGGGCAGTGTGGAAAGGAGGGCTGTATCTGTCACCACCAGTACGGGCTGGTAGAATGTGCCTATGAGGTTTTTGCCCCGTGGATGGTCTATGGCCACCTTTCCCCCGATGGAGGAATCCGCCTGGGCCAGCAGCGTGGTGGGACAGTGTACGAGTGGCACGCCCCGCCTGTACGTGGCTGCGGCAAACCCCGCCGCGTCCCCTACGGTGCCGCCGCCAAAGGCTATCACCGCGTCCGAGCGGCCTATCAGGTTGTCCATAAGGCCGGAATATATGTCGAAAAGCCTGTCGCGGCTCTTTATCTCCTCGCCGGGGGGCAGTATGATGCTGCCGGCTCTGACCTTTGCCCGCTCCAGCGTGGCCATGATGGTATCGAGGTGCAGCTTTGCCACAGTCTCGTCCGTCACCACCGCCGCCCTGCGGAAGCCGGTGAACAGGCCCTCTTCCTTTATCATGCCGGGACCTATCTGTACGCTGTATTCCCGGTTGTCTGCGTTTACGGAAATTCTCATGTCAATTTACTCCAAGGGCATCTCATGCCATACTATTTCAGCACCTATAATAACACATATCCGTCCCAATATCATCATAGCGTCTGGAAAAAAACCGTGGCGTAGTGTAAACTATATATGATTAAAAAAGCGACAGGAGGCTTAAATATATGCTGGAAAAACTCAGGAAGGCTATGAAGACTGCCGATATAGACATGCTGCTGATACCCTCGGCAGACCCCCACGGTTCGGAGTACCCGGAGGAATACTTCAAGGCACGCAAGCACTTTTCGGGCTTTACGGGCAGCGCGGGAACTCTGCTCATATGGCAGGGGGGCGCCGGGCTCTGGACCGACGGAAGGTATTTTCTTCAGGCGGAGCGGCAGCTTGAGGGCAGCGGCATAGACCTGTTCAAGATGCGGGAGCCGGGCGTTCCCACGGTAGATGAGTTCATAGCGGAAAACATAAGGGGCGGCGTGCTGGGCGCTGACCTTCGCACCATATCCGCCAGCGAGGGCATGGAGCTTGAAAAGGGCGGAGCCATATTAAAGGACTGCCGCAGCCTGATAGACGGCTGCTGGGAGGGAAGGCCGGAGCTTTCAAGGGAGCCGGCGTATGTGCTGCCTATGGAGCTTGCGGGTGTATCCGCTGGTGATAAGCTCGCCGCTGTCCGCGCCGAGATGGCAAAGTGCGATGCCAATGCATGCATATTTACGGATCTTGCGGATATAGCGTGGCTGTTCAATATACGGGGCAACGACGTAAAGTATCTTCCCGTGGCCCTGTCCTACGCCATAGTTGAAGCGGACAAGGCGTATCTGTTTATGGACGCAAAAAAGGCGGCCCCCATAGCGGCCCACCTCAAGGCTCTGGATACAGAGATACTGCCATATGACGCCATATATGAGTTCATAGGCCGCTACGGCGAGAAGGACGCCGTCATGTGCGCGCTGTCGATACTGAACTATAAGCTGTATCAGGGCATAGCGCGATGCAGGGTGGTGGATATGGATCCGGTGCAGCTTATGAAGGCGGTAAAGAACCCCGTGGAGCTTGAGAACATGCGCAGGACCCACATAAAGGACGGCGTGGCCGTCACCCGCTTCATGCACTGGGCAAAGACCCACGCAAAAGAGGGATATACCGAAATGCAGGCCGCCGACGCGCTGGAGGGCTTCCGCAAAGAGCAGGAAGGGTATATGTACCCCAGCTTTGAGACTATCGCGGGCTACGGCCCCCACGGAGCCATAGTACACTATTCCGCTACCCCTGAGACGGATATACCCGTAAAGCCGGAGGGGCTGCTGCTGGTGGATTCCGGCGGCCAGTACATGGGCGGCACCACCGACATAACCCGCACCATAGCCCTGGGGCCTCTGACAAAAGAAGAAAAGCAGTCCTTTACCATAGTCCTTGAAAGTATGCTTGCGCTGCTCACCTTCAGGTTCCCAAAGGGCTGCGCGGGCTTTAACCTGGACGCCATAGCCCGGGCTCCATTCTGGAGCAGGGGCATGGACTACAACCACGGCACGGGCCACGGCGTAGGCTATATGCTTTCGGTACACGAGGGCCCCAACGGCATACGCGGGCAGCGCCGGGTAAAGTCCGAGGACGCGGAGTTCGTTCCGGGCATGATAACCTCGGACGAGCCGGGCATATATATCGAGGGCAAATACGGCGTCCGCCACGAGAACCTGGTGGAGTGCGTGGAGGCTGAGCCCGGCTCAAGGTATCTGGAGTTCCGGCCCATAACCTTCGCGCCCATAGACCTTGACGCCATAGATGAGGAGACGCTGACCGAAGCGACAAGGCGGCAGCTCAACGCCTACCATAAGGAGGTCTACGCTAAGCTTGCCCCCAATATGAGGGAGGAAGAACTTTCGTGGCTCAGGGAATATACGAGGGAAATATAGCGTGGAGCGTGAACCGTAGGATAAAAAGCTGTTTTGCAGGTGGGGCGAGCTTGCCTTCGCGCTGGGCACCTTCTTCATAGCCTTAGGAGTTTCGCTTATGGAAAAGGGCGGCCTCGGCATGTCAATGGTGACGTCCCAGTCCTATATAATATCGCTTGCCGTGCCTTTTTTCACATTCGGCATGGCGGACTACCTGCTTCAAGGGGTGCTGCTCATAGGGTACTATATAATAGTACGCAGGTTCGACTGGAAGAACATACTGTCCTTCTTCTCCGCCTTTATCTTCGGCGTGGTGCTGGACGGCATAATGTGGGTGATGCGTGACCTTCAGGCGGCAACCCTTGTACAGCGCATACTCTTCTTCGCAATGGGGATGCTGATAAACTCGCTGGGCGTGGCCTTATTTTTCCAGACCTACCTGCCATTGCAGGTGTATGAGCTGTTCGTGACGGGCATCGTGGAGCGGTTCGGCTGGAAGCTCCACAGGGTAAAGACCTGCTTCGACATGTGCTGCTGCCTGTCCTCCGTAATACTTTCCCTGGTATTCTTCGGGAAGCTCAGGGCAATAGGTGTGGGGACGGTGGTGTGTGCGCTGTTTTCCGGTACTCTCATAGGCCTTTATACAAAGGTAATGCACAGATACATAGACTTCTCCCCCGCCTTCCCGAAGCTTTACGCCTTCTTCAGGAAGGACGCGGGAAAACAGGCATAGCAAATATACACATATAATTTGGAGGAATAAACAAATGCAAAGAAAACCCGGAAGCGGAGGACGGCAGAAGCGCATATCCGGCAGCGGCAGCGTATTCAGGCGGGGCAGCGGCCTCGGCACAGGGCCTGTAGGCTCGGGCGGCGGCTTCGGGGGCAGCTCCGGCAGCTCTGGGGACAGGAACGGCAGGGGCGGCGGCAGCATGGGCCTTATCGCCCTGCTCATAGCATATCTCTTAGGCCGGGGAGGCAGCGGCGGAAACGGCAAGCGCAAGGGCGGCTGCCTTTCCCGAATAATACTGCTTCTTGTGATACTTGCCCTGGGCTATATGGTGGTGCAGTGCGTCGCGGGAGATATGGACGGTACCGGCGGCTACGACGGCAGCAGCGACATACAGCTTATCGAGGCGGAGCCCACCCCCACGCCCAAGCCCCAGCTCGCCCAGACCCAGGCGGTGGCGGCGGATACCACGGTATCAAATCTCGCAAGGGAAAAGCGCACCCAAATAAGGGGCGGCGGGCAGGACGTGTATACCATAATGGTATACATGTGCGGCACCGACCTTGAGAGCAACTACGGCATGGCCACATCGGACATAAACGAGATGCTCCATGCCGACCTTTCGGATAAGGTCAACATAATCGTGGAGACCGGCGGCGCGGATAAGTGGCAGAACACCGTAATAAGCAACAAGGTCAACCAGATATATCAGATAAAGAACGAGGGCATACTGCGCCTTGAGGCCGATTTCGGCAAAAAGGCCATGACAAAGGCCGAAACGCTTACCGAGTTCATACAATACTGCGAGACAAATTTCCCCGCCGACCGCTATGCGCTGATAATGTGGGATCACGGCGGAGGGTCCAACACCGGCTACGGCTACGACCAGAAATTCCCCAACGGCTCCATGACGCTGGACGTGTTCAACAAGGCATTGAAGGACGCGGGCTGCACCTTCGACTTCATAGGCTTTGACGCCTGCCTCATGGCCACCCTCGAGACCGCCATGGTGGCCGAGCAGTATTCGGATTACTTCATCGCCAGCGAGGAAACTGAGCCGGGCTGCGGCTGGTACTATACCAACTGGCTGACAGAGCTCAGCAAAAACACCTCCATGGATACCGTATCCATAGGCAAAACAATAATAGACGACTACACGGCGGCCTGCCGCCAGCAGTCCTCCTCCAACCAGACCACGCTGTCATTGATAGACCTTGCGGAGCTTTCGGGAACCGTGCCCGAGGCCTTCAATAAGTTCGCCTCCTCCACGGTCGAGCTGATAGATTCCGACAGCTATACCGTGGTATCCAATGCGCGCAGCAGGGCAAAGGAATTCTCCTCCGGCATAAACCAGATAGACCTGATAAACTTCGCGGACAATATGGGAACGCCTGAGGCGAAGGCGCTTTCCGAGGCCCTCCGCGGCTGCATAAAGTACAACAGGGTATCCAAGTCCCTTGCCAATGCCAACGGCATTTCCATCTACTTCCCCTACCGGAAGCTTTCCTCCATGAACAGCATGGTGGATATATACGACGAGATAGGCATGGACGACGCATATACCAACTGCATAAGGAGCTTTGCCTCGGTGGCGGCGGGCGGCCAGCTCACCTCCGGTTCCTCAGGCTCCCCCCTCACCTCCCTGTTCGGGGATATGAGCGGCAGCGGCAACAGTGCCGATATGCTTTCCGAGCTGCTCTCCGCGGCGCTTTCCGGCAGCGGCAGCTTCTCCTCCGGCAGCAGCTACTCTTCCGGCGGCTCCAGCTATTCCGACCTGTTCGATATGTTCGCGGGCATGCGCTCGGTAAAGAACAAAAAGGCAAGGTGGCTCGACAGGGACGCCATGACCGCGGCGGAGGACTTCTACGCGAACAACCGGCTTGACGCCTCGCGCCTCATAGCGACCGACAAGGGCGGCAAAAAGGTGCTGAAGCTCACCGATGCCGAGTGGGATCTGGTGCAGGATACGGCGCTCAACGTATTCATAGACGACGGAGAGGGCTACATAGACCTGGGCATAGACAACACCTACGAGTTTGACGACGACCTTGACCTGATACTGGACTACGACAAGACCTGGATCGCCCTCAACGGCCAGGTAGTGCATTATGAGCTGATGTCCAACGACGTGGACGGCGACTCCTACGTCATAACCGGCAGGGTGCCGGCCCTGCTCAACGGGGAGCGGGTAGACCTTATACTGGTCTTTACCGATGAGGATCCCTACGGCACTGTGGCCGGAGCCCGCATAGTATACGGCGATGAGACGGATACCGTAATGAAGGGCCTTATAGACATAAAGCCCGGCGACACTCTGGACTTCCTATGCGACTATTACAGCTACGACGGGGAGTATCTGGACAGCTACATGCTGGGCAACCGGATGACCGTTGAAGGGGAGCTTACCATAACCAACGTGAGCATAGCGCAGGAGAAAGCCCTTTCCACCTTCCGGCTCACGGATATATACGGCGCGGAATACTGGACAGAAGCCCTTGAAAACTGACAAGGCAAGGAGAGAAATGTTATGAGATCAGAAGCAAAGAAGTTTAGGACGGTAGCTTCGCTTATCGTTATGGCGCTTTCCGGTGTGGCAGGGTTTTTTATAGGCGCTGCCCTCGGCAATGCTTGGGGCGGGGCGATATGCTTTTCCATGATCGCCGGGATCGCCTGCGTGGTTTACGCGGTGGATAATCGGGACGAGTAAAAAGCATCTGCGGCATTACCGGCAAAAGGCTTTGCCAAGCTAAAAAGGAACGGCTTCGGGCGTTCCTTTTTAGTATTATGTTTTTTATTTGTCGGGCTTTTCTGCCCTTACCGCTCCTTGGCCGCTTCTTCCTCCTCCAGCACTCTGTAGGCTACCTTGCCTACAAGCGTCTTGGGGAGCTCGGGACGGAATTCCAGCTCACGGGGCATTGCGTACCTTGCAACGTACTTAGAGCAATGCTCCAATATGTCCTTCTTCAGCTCCTCGCTGCCCTCATAGCCCGGCTTGAGCATTATGAAGGCCTTTACCCGCTGGACCCTTATGGGATCCTTTACGCCTATCACGCAGGCAAGATGCACCGCCTCGTGGGATTCCAGCACGTTCTCTATCTGGGAGGGGTATACGTTGTAGCCGTTGGTGACTATCATGCGCTTGATGCGTTGACGGAAGTATATGAAGCCTTCCTCGTCCATTTTGCCCAGATCGCCGGTATGTACCCATATGAGGCCGTCGCCGTGGTCCTTCATGGTGTCTGCAGTCTCCTTGGGATGGTTCACGTAGCACAGCATCACCGTGGGGCCGGCAAGACATATCTCGCCCTCCTCGCCGTATGGTACCTCCTGGGTGGTGCTGGGCTTTACTATCTTATAGTAGGTATCCGGGAAGGGCAGGCCAATGCTGCCCTCCTTCGCCTTGTGCATGGGGGTAAGGCAGCTGGCGGTGACGCACTCGGTGGTTCCGTAGCCTTCGCGGACTTTGATAGTTGCGCCGTGGGATCCAAGGAACGCGTCAAAGCGCTTCTTCAGCTCTACTGAGAGGGAGTCGCCACCTGAGAATACGCCCTTCAGGCAGGAAAGCTCCAGAGCGTCCGCCTCGGGCACGCGCAGAAGCGCCTCAAACAGCGAGGGTACGCCTGCGATCAGGTTGGGGCGGTGCTTTTTTAAGAGCTGCGCGTAGCTCTTGGGGGTGAAACGGGGTATCAGTATGCAGTGGCCGCCGTTTGCCAGCATGGAGTGAATGCTTACGCCGAGGCCGAAGCCGTGGAACATGGGCATTATGGCCAGCATCTTGTCGCCGGGGCGGAAGAAGCTGTTGGTGGCGATTATCTGGGCCGCCAGAGCGTTAAAGTTGAGGTTTGACAGGCTTATGCCCTTCATGGTGCCGGTGGTGCCGCCGCTGTAAAGTATTGCGGCGGGAGCACCGGCGTCCCTGTGGCAGCGGTAATCGGTGACGTTTTCGCCCTGCCTGAGGAAGTCCTTCCACCATATGAAGTCATCACCTTCGGGCTTCTTTATTTTCCTGCCCTCTGTGAGCTTGTAGCCCAGCTTCATTATGGGGGAAAGGGCGTCCGCTACGGAGGTTATGATTAGATGGGGAAGCTCAACCTCGCGGCGCACCTCAACAAACTTATCATAGAACTGATCCAGGGTTATGGCCGCTACGCTTTCGGAGTCCCTCAGGCAAAAGGCTATCTCCTTTACGGCGGAAAGGGGGTGTACCATGTTGGCTATTGCGCCCACCATGTTTACCGCATAGAATATGGTGACTGTCTGGGGGGCGTTGGGCATGCAAATGGTGATCTTGTCCCCTTCCTTTATCCCCATTGCCTTCAGTGCCCTTGCGCAGGCGTGTATGTCCGCTATGGCCTTCTTATAGGTGGTAGACTTGCCCATGAAGTCGTAGGCGATATAGTCCGGGTACTTTTCCGCCATACGTTCGAAGGCTTCCTCCAGCGTACCCATGAAGTAATCCAGATGTGCGGGGCACTCGGGATCGTAGCTTTTAAGCCAGGGAGTCTTGGCGGTGACGCGGCTTTCATCGATGTAGCTGTGTGCGTATGCTGTGTTGCCCATATTAAAATTCAACTTCCTCATTAGATTTCTGATCCAAAAGCTCCGGGTGAGTAAGCAGGTGCTTCAGGAGCTTTATTGTCTTTGAGTAATAGTAGCCGTCGGCGATACGCTCGTCCAGCGTAACGCCAAGGTCAATTACTTCCCTCATATCTACGGAGCCGTCCTCCTGATAGAAGGGAGCCATGTGCTTTTCGCCTATTACCACGAATATGGAGTTGGTACCCCAGTTTGTCAGGTGATGATATCCGGCGTGAAGCCCTATGCTGCCAAGGTTTGTAACGAATACCGACGCCTGATTCGGATCCTCCTTTATGAGAAAATCAGGCACCTTCCCTTTGCGGTCCAGGGAAAAGAGTATTTTCATCACGAGACGCATCATAAAAGGGGGCATGCGGAGCAACATCCCCATCTTGTCGGTGGAGTTGTCCTCTGCCGAGCCCTTGCGGAAGGAGGTCACCCTCTCCTTTATGCTCCGGTGAATGGTATCTATGTTGTCCTCGTCCCCAAAGGCCTTGTAGAATATGGATTCCGATGACTCGTCCGCGAACTGGCGCTTTACCATGAAGGCTGCGGTGATCCATCTCCGCTGGTATATCCTGTTGCCTGAGATGAAGCGGTTCATCTTCGGCCTGAGGGTTATGGTGCGTACCAGCGCCGCAACTATGGCGTGCAGGTAGGTATACTTGAACTCCGGGTCGCCCTCTGTCTTTTTCTTAAGGTATTCGTTCAGGGCGGTTATATCTATCTGCTCCTGAATAAAGGCCTCGTTGTCCGCCCTGTTGGGGTAGAGGTACGGCATGAAGCCGTGCAGGGGGTCAAGGTCTTTAAGCCATACGCCGTCCTTGCGGTCGCCCCTTTTTATCCTTTCAGCCATCTAAATTATTCCTCCCGTAAAGTAGAAGCATTAATTCGGTATAAATTTACCTATGGATTATATCATACAAATTTGTGAAATAATAGCGGCTAAGGCAGAAAAGTTAAAATATTTTAATGTTTTGTCGAAATCACTTAGCGGCATATATGGCTTTTCGGCACTTGCCCGTATTTACATTATGTAATAAAATATATCCGATACACTCATCAGGAGGTGAAACATGTCCACTATTACCTATAAATGCCCAAATTGCGACGCAGACCTCACGTATCGCCCCGCTACAGGAGACTTCGGCTGTGAGTACTGCGGCAGCAGCTACACCGGGGAGCAGCTTAATGAGCTTATCAAAAACCAGAAGATAATAGATGAACAGAAGGAGAGCGAAGGCACCGCCTTTGACGAGCACGCGGTGGTATATACCTGCCCCAACTGCGGCGCGGAGGTAATAACCGACGACACAACGGCAGCTACCTTCTGCTTTTACTGCCATAATCCCGTAATATTAAAGGGCCGGCTTTCCGGCGGTATGGCCCCGGATAAGGTGATACCCTTCTCCATTCCAAAGGAAAAGGTAAAGGAACAGCTCATAAGCTGGTGCAAGTCAAAAAAGTACATTGACGACGGCTTCTTCAGCGAGATGCAGCTGGAAAAACTCACCGGCGTATACTTTCCATTCTGGCTGGTGGACAGCGACGTAAGGGCCACCATGACCGCCAAGTCCAACTCCCTTAAAGTATGGGTGGTGGGCGATATAGAATACACCGAGACCAGCGTTTACGCCCTGACAAGGAGCGGCGACGTAAAGCTCAGCGAGATCACCGTAAAGGCGCTGGACCGGAAGGATGCGGAACTGCTCAACGGCGTATACCCCTATGATATGTCCGGCCTTAAGGACTTTAACATGAGCTTCCTTTCGGGCTTCATGGCAGAAAAGCGCAACATTGAGAAGAACGCCGCCGAGCCTCAGGCAAACGAGATAATACGCTCTGCTGCGGAGGATCAGCTTGAAGGCACCCTTTCCGGCTACGGCACCGTTACCGGCCAGAACATGGCGGTGGACGAGGTCAAGTCTGACTGGAAGTACGCCCTCATGCCTGCGTGGACCATGACATACCGCTACAAGGGTGAGCTTTACTACTTTGCCATGAACGGCCAGACCGGCAAGATCGCCGGCCGTGTGCCGGTGAGCAGGAAGAAAACCAACCGGCTCATGTGGACGATCACCGCCGCCTGCCTTGTGATAGGCGCGCTTATAGGAGGGATTGCCATATGAAAAAGCTTTTGACGGCAATCGTTATATCCGCGCTGTGCCTTGGCTTATGCTCTGGGGCCCTTGCGGACGGAACGAGGCAAAGGGTGTTCGACCTTGCGGATCTGCTGACAGACGACGAGGAGGCGGAGCTGCAAAGCCGCATAAACGAGCTTGTGGCGAAGGACGGCCAGGATATAGGCATAGTCACGGTAGAGGACGAAAGCGTTATGAGTACGCAGGAGTTTGCCGATGAGTTCTACGAAAACAGCGGCATGGGGATAGGCGAAAACCGTACCGGCGTGCTGTTCTGCCTGGATATGTACAACCGGGAGACATATCTCACCACCACCGGCGACATGATAGACATAATAGACGACCAGCGGCGTGAGGAGATATTCGACGCGCAGATGGAATACCTTTCCGGCGGCGATTACATGGGCGCGTTTTCAGAGGCTCTGGATTACACCGATAAGTTTATTGAAATGGGCGTGGCAGACGATCATACCGGCATAAACGCAGCTACCGGCGAGGTGATGGATCCCTCGGAATACGGCAGCACCTACGGCCCAGACAGGGCGGCGACCCCCGCGGAGCGTGCGGAGGGCGCGGCAATGCTGGGCGGAATCGGCGGCCTTATAGGCCTTCTTGCGGGGCTGATAGCCAAGAGCTCCATACAGAAGAGCTATGCCAGAAAGTACGTGCCTTCGGAATATAACTGGCGTGCAAAGTCAAAGCTCAACCTCCGGGTAAACGATTCAAAGCTGGTGAATAAGTTTGTCACCACTCGGGTAATACCCCGCAACAACGACAGCGGGCCCCGCTCCGGCGGAGGCGGCCATAGCACCAGCACTGTGCATATGTCCTCCGGCGGCATGTATCACGGCGGCGGGGGAAGGAAATTCTAACCTTTCGCGGAAGTGACCTTTGGTCGCTTCCGCGAGTTCTTTTCGCGTTTTGCCTCTCGCTGCGCTCCCGGGCGGCAAAACACGCAGAGTGCGAAAACCTGCGGTTTTCATCCGTTTTGACGTACACGCCGTCAAAGCCGGATTGAAATTAAGGGGCTGTGGCCCCTTAACAACCCCAAGGGGGTTTGGAAATACTAAAAAAGCGGCGTTAAGCCGCTTTTTTGGTATTGTCATTCCTCTGCCCTGTATACCACGCTGTATTTTTCGCTGCCCAGCGCTTCGGCTATGGACTCCAGATCCTTATCCATCAGCTCAAGGAGCGTGTCCTCCGCCTCATACCGCATACAGGTGCCGCAGGAGGAGCTGAGGCTCCGGGGAACGGGGGAAAGGGCTGCCGAGGCGGCGTGCCCTTTTACATTCTTCAGGCTGCGCATGGCGGCAAGGTGGGTATGGAAGGTGGCTATGTAGCTGGGCATGAAAACGCTCCTGATAACTATTTGGTTAGGGTGAGACGGTAGTCGTCGCCCTCCTCGGCCACTGCCACGGCATAGCCTGCGCTCTCGGCAAAACGCTTTACGTTTTCCCGTGCGGAGTGGTTGTCTACCATGACTTCAAGCTTGGCGGGGGAGTTCTTGGCTATCTCCTTCTGGGTCATTAACACCGGCATCGGGCATGCGAGACCTCTGGCGTCTATCATATCATTTCCTCCTGTAAAAGTACAATACTACTTTCGCATAAATGGATTGCATCCATTTATGCGAGCTTTTTTCGTGTTTTGCCTATGGCATAAATATGAGGTTCCGCCCCGGGGGACTGGGCGGAACTGACCCGCTGCGGCGGCCCCCCGGGCGGCAAAACACGCAGAGTGCGAAAACCTACGGTTTTCATCCGTTTTGACGTACCCCCCCAGGGGGCCTTCTCTTGCCCCTTCGGGTCAATTCACCTTGTCGCCGTCAAGGCCGGAATTAACTTTAAGGGGCTGCGGCCCCTTAACAACCCCAAGGGGTTTCTCTGTTGCCGAAGAAGCGGCTTGGCGCCGCTTCTTCTTTTCTTGTCAGGTTTCTAAGGGTTATTCCTTGCTGGCCTTTACGTTGGCAAGGGTCACTATGAGGAGTACCACATAGCAGGCGATGACGGCTACAACGCCGTTTGCGCCGGGGCCCTTGGCGGAGGAGGCGGTGCCGAAGTTATGTGCAAGGGCAGCGCCGAATACAAAGCCGGTAACGGTGACTGCGGAGTCGGAATTGCCTTCGCCGGTAAGGATCAGCTGACGGAGGGGGCAGCCGCCCAGAAGCACGGAACCCCAGCCTACGATGCCCATGCCGAGGAAGTTCATGATGCCGTCGTTATGGGCAACAGGCTGATCGGCAAAGCCGAGGTTGAACTTATTGAGGATCAGGTTGCCGATGAGAACGGTGGCGATAACGGCCACAAAGCCAAGGGTGAGGCCCCACTGGTTGAACATGATGGTATCGCGTATGCCGCCTGCCATGCAGAAACGGCTGCGCTGTGCCAGAATACCCACTACGATACCGGCTGCAAGAGCAAGTATTATAGGGGCGTGCATGGAGCCGGGGCCCTCGGTGCTCTGGGCAAACAGGGCAGGGGCGAGGCCGGCCAGCACCAGCAGCACTATCATCAGTACAGGCATCCAGGCGCCGTCGATGCAGGGCTCAGCGTAGTTGCGCTTGAGGGAGAAGCCCTTCTTGAGGGCTATGGTACCTACAAAGATGCCCGCGATGAAGCCCACGAGGCCGACAACGGCGTTCAGGTCGCCGCCGCCTATGCGGATAACCATGCGCAGGGGGCAGCCCAGGAATACCAGAGCGCCTATCATTACGCAGATGGCCAGAACGAAGCGGGTGAAGGGGGAAGAACCGCCGACGGCCTTCCATTCCTTTTTGATGAGGGCGGCTCCGGCAGCGCCGGCGATGATGCCCACGATCTCAGGGCGCACATACTGTACGATTGCGGCGGAATGAAGCTTAAGGGCGCCGGCTATATCGCGCAGGAAGCAGGCGATGCAGAAGCCCATGTTGGCAGGGTTGCCGAAGGCTGTGAGCACCAGCGCCGCGATACCGACGATTACGCCGGTAAGCAATACGGGAAGATTCTTTTTCATAATAAATAATAACTCCTTTTGTTTTTTCACCTGTGGACAAAAGCCATAGGTGTGATAAACTGTATCTGAAAAGGGACTGCCCCCCTTATCAGCAAAATAAAAGTATGAGGTAATTGCCTATGTCCATATATCTCGACAACGGAGCGACTTCCTTCCCAAAGGCCCCAGGCGTGGGGGAAGCCATGCTGGACTATGTAAACAACATAGGCGCCAATGTAAACCGCTCCACCTACGAGGCCTCCAGCGAGGCGGAGATGGTGCTCATAGAGTGCCGCGAGCGGCTTTGCACGCTCTTTGGAACAGAGGACATCACCCACGCGGTGTTCACCCCCGGCATGACGGCGGGGCTGAACATGCTGCTCAAGGGCTTCCTCAGGCCGGGCGACCACGTCATAGTCAGCAGCCTTGAGCACAACGCCATGATGCGGCCCATACGCCAGCTTGAGGCTCAGGGGGTGGAGTTCTCAAGGATACCTGCCGACAGCCGCGGCATCACCGACCCAAAGGATATCCTGCCCCTTATCAGGCCCAATACAAGGCTTGTAGCCATAATGCACGCCTCAAACGTCTGCGGTACGCTGCTTCCCGTGAAGGAAATAAGCGATATATGCAGAGAGCGGGGGCTGCCGGTAATACTGGATGCGGCCCAGACCGCCGGGCATTACCCGGTAAACATGAAGGAGCTGGGCTTATCGGCGCTGTGCGTTCCCGGCCATAAGGGGCTTCTGGGCCCCCAGGGCATAGGCGCGCTGATGCTTGATGAGGAGTTCGCAAAGCGGGTCGAGCCGCTGATATCCGGTGGCACAGGCAGCGCATCGGACAGCGAGCTGCTTCCGCCCTATATGCCCGACAGGTTCGAGTCCGGCACCCTGAATATCCCCGGGATATTCGGCCTCAACGCAGCGCTGGGCTTCATACTGGATAAGGGCGTCCAAGCCTTCCGCGCCCACGAGGAGAAGCTTACCGAACGCTTTATCGACGGCCTCGAGGGCCTGCCGCTGCGCCTTGCGGGTACCAAAGAAATAAATAAACGGGTAGGCGTAATATCAATAGACTTTACCGGCCGCGACAACGCGGAGGTAGCATACGAGCTGGACAAGCGGGGCATCATGACCCGCTGCGGGCTGCACTGCGCTCCCAGCGCCCATAAAACCCTGGGCACCTTCCCTCAGGGGACGGTGCGCTTCAGCATTGGCTATGCCAACACGGAGGGGGACATCGACAGGGCGCTCTCGGCAATAAAGGAGATAATTCTTTGATTTTCCCCAAGGCTCCTTATAGCAAAATTTTAACATGGCAGGTGTGCCTTTTCCACAGCCGCGGGAGCGATTTAAAGGTTATTTTGAGATATTGCTAAAGCGATAAAGAAAAGCTATAAGGGTAAAGATATGATAAAAAAAGGAACGGCAAGGGCCGTTCCTCAGTCTGTCAAAAAACCCCAGGGTTGATAAGGGGCCGCAGCCCCTTATGTTTAATCCGGCTCTGACGACATGTGCGTCAGAACGGATGAAAACCCAGAGGTTTTCGTACTTTGCGGATTTTGCCGCCCGGGAGCGAATGCGAGAGGCAAAACCCGTAAAACTCAAAAAAGTGGCGTTTAGCCACTTTTTTGACACTCTGAGGAACGGCAAGGGCCGTTCCTTTTTTTATGCCGCAGAGGTGGCTGAAGGGCCGCTTCTGCGAAGCGTTACATCTCGACCTTTAATCCTATCCCCATCTCCTTCGCCTTGGCGTATATGCGCCGGGCTGCGACGAGGTCCAGCACCGCAGAGCCCACGGACTTGAAGAAGGTTATCTCGGTGTCGTTCTCCCGGCCGGGGGTGACGCCGTTTATGAGCTGGCCCAGCTCACCGGTCATGCGGTCTTTGCTGTACTCGCCCCGGTCAATGGGCTGAAGTATGTCGCCCGCCTCGCCGAGCACACCCTCCAGCGTGTCCGCATAGACCTTGCCGGCGTGGGTCAGCGTGTAGGAGTCTATCTCCACCATGTCGTAGGTAAAGGAGCCTATGCCGTTCACGTGGGCGCCGGGCTTCAGGAGCCTGCCGTCGAATACGGGAGAGGTGGCTGTGGTGGCGGCGGTGATTACGTCCGCGTCGGCTATGGCCTCCTCGGGGGAATGGACGGCAACTATCTTTGTATTGAACCTGCCAGAGAACTTTTCGCTCATGGCTCTGGCAAAGGCCTCCGCCTTCTCAAAGGTGCGGCAGTAGACCCTGGCAAGCTCTATATCGCGGACGGTGAGAACCGCCTCAAGCTGGCCCTCCGCCTGACCTCCCGCTCCGAAGAGGGCGAAAACCCTGCTGTCCCTGCGGGCGAGAAGGTCTGTAGCCGCGCCGGCCACAGCGCCTGTGCGCACCCGCGTCAGGTATGTGCCGTCCATGAGGGATGAGACGGCGCCGGTGGAGTCGTCCATCAAAACCATGGTGGCGGGGACGCTGGGAAGGCCCCGCTTGGGGTTATCCGGATATACTGAAACTATCTTTACGCCAAGGGCGGAAGCGCCGGGGGCATAGCCGTACATGTACAATGCCGAGCCGTTATATGCGGGTACCGGCAGGTTTGCGCGGAGGGGTATGTCCGTGTCCCCTGCGGAATAGAGCGCGAGGGCGTCCTTAGCCGCCTGTACCGCCTCCGCCATGGTGAACACCCTTGCCATGTCTTGCCTTGTGAGCAAAGTTATCATAGTGCGTGCGTCCTTTCGTATCGGTATTTTTTTGAGGAGCTTTGCCGTTTTTTCCTATTATATTTAAGATTTTACCCGCGCCGGCTGCCGCCGTCAATAAGCTGCGGCAATATTTGCTGTACGGCGCAACCTTTTCTGGTATAATTGCGTTATAATTTATATAAGGATACCGGAGGTGGGGCTATGCTGGGAAAGGGCGAAAAAAGGCTTGTGGCGGCGTATTCCGCGGCGCATTTTGCCGTGGACCTGTGCTGCGCAATGTTAGTGTTGCCTGCGGCCCGGGCGGCCTCGGATAAGGCCATGGCGCTGCTCATATACAACTTCTGCGCCTTCGCCATGCAGCTCCCAATAGGGGTGCTGGCGGACAGATATGGCGGCGGAAGGTACTTTTCCGCCGCAGGCTGCCTTATGGTGGCCCTGGGCGGGCTGCTGCCCTCCCCCATGCTCACCGCCGTCGTATGCGGGCTGGGCAACGCGGCCTTCCATATAGGCGGCGGCGCGGACGTCATGGCGGTGACGGAGGGGGCAAAATACCTGGGCATATACGTTTCCCCCGGGGCAATGGGCATATTCCTCGGCGCGCTGGCCTCGCGGGCGGGGCGGAGCCTTGCCGCCTTCGCCGCCTGCCTCATGCTCGCCTGCGCCGCGGCTATAATGGCCCTTTGCAGGGAGGGCGCAGGGCCGGGGAGCCCCGAGCTGCCCCGGGGACGGGAGCAGTGGCTGCGGCTTATGAGCCTGCTGGCGGTGGTGACGCTAAGGAGCTACGGCGGGGTGATAATGTCCTTCCCGTGGAGGGCCGGCGCGTGGGCGTGGATAGCCGCGCTGTGCGTGGTGGGCGGAAAGTGCATAGGCGGCTTTGCCTCGGACCGCTTCGGGGAGGTGCGCTCCGCCACCGTCACGCTGAGCGCCGCCGCTGCCGCGCTGATATTTTCCGCATTCCCGCTGCCGGGGGCGCTGGGGCTGCTGCTGTTTAATATGTCCATGCCCGTAACGCTGTACGCCGCAAGGGATATACTGAGGGAGGGCAGGGCCACCGCCTTCGGGCTGCTCACCCTGGGACTTTTCCTCGGCATGCTGCCCGCCTTTTCCGGGGCCTCCGGCAGCGGGCAGGATTACGCCATGATCTGCCTGATCTCCATAATGCTGATACGGGTGGGGGTGGGCAAAAGGTGATGCTGCGCGCCATGGGCTTATCGCTGCTGCTTACGGAGCTGATAGAGCTTTCCGCCGCCCTGCTGCTGAAGAAGAGGGAGGATATAGGGCTCATCGCCCTTGCAAACCTTATGACCAACCCGGCGGTGGTATACCTTTCGCTGCTGACGAAGGCCCTGAGGCCGGGGCTTTACCCGGCGGCGGCCGCCGTGACGGAGCTTTTAGCTGTGCTGGCGGAGGGATACGCCTACAAAAGGCGCGCCGCCAAAATAGCCCGCCCCATGCTTTTTTCCCTGTGCATGAACGCCCTCTCCTTTGGGACGGGGCTTGTGATAAAGCTGATATTTTAAGGAGGTACGGATAATATGAAAAGGATCTTTTGCGCGCTGCTTGCGGCGGCAATGCTGCTCCTGCCCTGCATGGCGCTTGCGGACGTGATACTTGAGCCGGAGGACAGCTTTTACAAAAGGCACAGCGACCAATGCACCTATCAGGCCGGCAGGACCTACATAGCCTCCGGCGAGGGCGGCTCCGCCCCGGTATACGGCGCGCCGGACAGGGGGGAGCGCCGCCGGCTGAGCAACGGCGAGGAGACCGTCTGCCAGTGGCTCTATACCGATGGGAACGGCGCTCAGTGGGCGCTGATAAGCGACGGCAGCGGCTGGATAAACCTCTATGACTTCAAGGTAAAATACGACTGGGTGGAGTTTGCTGGGGAGCATAAGGACGAGATAAAGCATGAGGACGCAGAGGTGGACGCCGCCAAGGGGGCGGGGGATACCATAATATTCTACGACTACCCCGGCTCCGAGAGGAAGGCCTTTGACCTAAGCCTCGGCGCATTTGGCAGCGACAAGATAACCGTGGACACGACCTATACCGACGGGGAGGGCCGCAGATGGGGCTTTATCGGCTACTGGTACGGCTACCGCAATCTCTGGATAAGCCTTGACGACCCGACTGTGGAGGTTCCGCCCGCGGCGGAGCAGCCCGCCCCGGTGAGCACCGGCGCGCCTGCGTACCTGCCCCCCAAGGGCGGCGGCGCGCCCATGATAATCGGCGGCGGCCTCGCCGCCTTAGCCGCCCTCATAGCGGTGGGGCTGATAAGGAAAAAGAAGTAAGCCGAAAAAACTTCACTGTCCGGGTGTTGTGCTGCAACACCCGGATGTTTTATAATATGTGTACATACAATTAGGGGGAATAGGTATGGTAAAGCTGTGGTTTGCGAAGGTAAGGCCGGACGGCATAATACCCTCAAAGAGGGACGAGGACGCGGGATACGATATTTTTCTCGCCTTTGACGGGGAGTATATACGCCTCGAGCCCCACGAGACCAAGCTGCTGCCCACAGGCATAGCCAGCGCCTTTGAGCCCGGGTATTATTTCCAGATACAGGAGCGGGGCTCCACCGGCTCAAGGGGGATAGGCAAGCGCTGCGGCGTGATAGACTCCGGCTACCGGGGGGAATGGTTCGTGCCCATGACAAACCTGAACACCGTCCCGCTGTACTTTGCAAAGGAATCGGCAGGGGAATACCTGGAGGGGCTGAAGGAGCGGGGCGAGCGCTTCAACGTATACTACATAACTAAGGCGGTGTGCCAGGCGGTGCTGCTGCCGGTGCCGGAGACGGAAATAACCGAGATACCCTATGACGAGCTTATGGAGATGAAGTCGCTGCGCATGACGGGCAGCCTCGGCAGCAGCGGCAAATAGCGGATATTTTCCGGGAAATAAAAAACGGAGGCGAATTATATGGCTAACATGATGGATTACATACAGTGGCGCGGCGACCTGACCTTTTCGGAAAGGCCCTTCAACGAGGTGGACGGACTGATATTCGCGGAGCTGTCCTATGTGGATTATTCCAACATAGTGCCCAATACCGTGGTTGAGGGCATAACCCTAAAGCGGGCGGCGGAGGAGTACTTTCTTAAGTATCCCGACAGCCGCGGCAGGCTTGGCATAGTAGTGCCGGACAGCATACACGACCTGCTCAGGGCGGCGGGGAACAGCGAGAGGTTTGGCAGCGTGGTATTATCCGGCTATACCGCCGAGACCAGCGAGGAGAAGGAGGAGCAGTTCAGCGCGGTCACCTTCACCATCGAAAACAGAATACGCTGCATAGCCTTCCGGGGTACCGACGACACCATAGTGGGCTGGAAGGAGAATTTCAACATGTGCTACATGTTCCCTGTACCGGCCCAGAGCGATGCGGCAAATTACCTGAACATGGTGGCGGCGGACTGGAATAAGGACCTCATAATCACCGGCCACTCCAAGGGAGGCAACCTTGCAGTATACGCGGCGGCATACTGCCTGCCCGAGGCGCAGGAGCACATAACCGCCGTATACAACAACGACGGTCCGGGGTTCCCCACCAGCCAGATAACCCTGGAAAATTACAGCCGCATACGCGGACTCATGACTACCCTGCTGCCCGAGGCGGATATAGTGGGCATACTTCTGGATCACGAGGATCAGTACCATGCGGTAAAGAGCAACGCCGTAGGGGTGTGGCAGCACGATGGCTTCTCATGGGAGCTGATGGGCACGAAATTCATATACAGCGAGGATATAAAGAGCAGCAGCAAGCGCAAGGACAAGACCCTCAGGGCATGGGTGGACGATATGGATATGGAGCTTCGGGAGCAGTTCGTCAACAAGCTCTTTGCATTCTGCAAGAGCACTGACGCCCGCACCCTCACCGACCTGAAACGGGATCCCATAGGCCTGATGAACGCCATAAACGGAGCGTTTGAAGACGAGGAGACGAGGGAAGTGCTCAAGAGGTCCCTCTCGATGCTGCTCTCTGAGGATAAGACCCACCGCTATGCCGCGGCCCAGGACAGCCTGATGCGCATCAAGGGCAAGGTGACGGAAAAGGCCGCGCTTGCCATAAAGAGAAAGAAGTAACGGCATCAAAGCCGGAAAAACCAAAAAAGTGGCGTTCAGCCACTTTTTTGATGCCCTTATATCCTGCCGGTGGAGTCCGTCTTTATGGTGCCGCTGCGGTAGGCGTCGAGAAGGGCGTTAAGATCCTCTATGCGGCGCTTTATGCCCTCTCCGGCGTCGGTATCGGATATCATGAGCCTGCGGGGAAGGTTTTCCACTATAAAGGAATGTGAGGTTATATCCTTCTTGCCGTGTATTGCCTCCTCCCGGGTGGTAAAGGGCTCGTGGGCGGCGATGCGCATTCCGTGGGAGCTGAAGAACATTGTGTAGCCCGCTATGCCTGTCTGCTTGTGGTAGGCCTTGCAGAAGCCGCCGTCTATGACTACCAGGCGGCCGCCCCCCTTTCTGGGGTCTTCCCCCTCTTTTACCTTTACTGGCATGTGGCCGTTTATGATGCGGCTCCAGGGCTTGTGCAGGTCGAAGTCGTCCAGTATCCTGCGGCAGAATTCCTCGCTGCCGTAGTAGACGTAATAGGGATTCTTGGGTTCCGTATATGAGGCTTTATCCTCGATGAGAGCCCGCTCGAAGGTGGTTATCTTTGTCCTGCCGCAAATCGGGGAATTCCTGCCGCACCAGAGGAACCAGAGAAAGTCCAGCCCGCGCAGCCGCTCCATGCTGCCATCGGGAGCGAAGTAGCCCTGCCGCGCCAGCCTGTCCGCCCAGTCCAGAAATGCCCGTCCCTTGAGGGGGGTATCGGAATAAAGGGAAAACTCCATGAACTCGCCGTTGCCGTCGCAGGGTATGCAGCCGTGATAGAGCAGGTTGCCGTTGTGCCTGCGGTATATGGAGCCTACGGAATAGAGGAACCGGGTGTGGATCTGGAGCTTTTCGCTGCGGCGGAAGCTGGAGACAAGGCCGTCTATTATATCCTGCTCCTCGGGGGTGAGCTTGTTGGGGTCGGCGGGGTCTATGGTGGGAAAGTCGGTATCCCGGAGGGGGTATACCGTGCCGTCTATCTCTATGGTGCCGTTTTGATAGTTTATGCGGGATAGCATATCCCGGTCAGACATCTGGTACTCCGGCCGGCGGGCTATTATCTGCCCCTCCAGCTTGAACATTATTACGCACATCGCCTTGTGCATGCGGGAGAACAGCTCGCTGTCCCGGGGCAGGCTGTGTCCCGCCGGCAGGACCCGGGGCCGGAATACCGCCGCATCCCTGTATGTGACGTCGCTGAACACCGCCAGGGGCAGAAGGTTTATGCCGTAGGCGTTTTCCAGCATATCCATGTTGTCATACTGTATGCAGTTCTTTACGGCGATGGCCACGCACACCGGGCTGCCGGCGGCCGCGCCCATCCACAGCACGTCGTGGTTGCCCCACTGTATGTCCACGCTGTGGTGGCCCATGAGGTTGTCCAAAATTACGTCGGCGTGGGGGCCGCGGTCGAATATGTCGCCGACTATGTGCAGGGTATCCACCGCCATGCGCTTTATGAAGGTGCAAAGCTCCGTTATGAGAGTATCCGCCATGCCGGTGTCTATTACGGAGCGGATTATGTTGTCGTAATAGGTATGTTTGTTGTGCTGGTCCTGTGGATTGAGAAGCTCCTCCATTATGTAGGCAAAGTCCTGTGGCAGCGCCTTGCGCACCTTGGAGCGGGAGTACTTTGACGCGGTGTAGCGGGCCATCTCGATCAGCCTGTGCAGCGTCACCCTGTACCAGTCGTTGAGGCCGAAGGAGGCCCTTTCGTGTATGCCGTGGAGGGTCTCCACGGGATAGTATATGAGCACCGCAAGGCCGCGGCGTTCCTCTGAAGTCAGGGTGCTTTCAAACAGCTCTTCTATCTTTTCGCATATGGCCCCAGAGGCGTTGTTGAGTATATGGAGGAAGGCCTCATGCTCGCCGTGTATGTCGCTCATGAAGTGCTCGGTGCCCTTTGGAAGGCTGCGTATGGCCTCCAGCTTTATTATCTCCGCACAGGCGGACTGTACCGAAGGGAACTCCTTTGAAAGCAAGGTTAAGTAGCGGATATCCTGCTCCATGAATAAGCTCCTCCAAAAGTAATTATTATAGGTATATTATAGCATATAAGGATTAAAAATAAAGAAGGGAAATGCTCATTAAAGAACAGCAGAAAAAACTTTGGGGTTGTTAAGGGGCCGCAGCCCCTTAAAGTTAATTCCGGCTTTGACGACACAAGGTGAATTGACCCGAAGGGGCAAGAGAAGGCCCCCTGGGGGGTGTGCGTCAAAACGGATAAAAACCGAAGGGTTTTGTACTCTGCGGGTTTTGCCGCCCGGGGGGCCGCCGCAGCGGGTCAGTTCTGCCCAGTCCCCCGGGGCGGAACCTCATATTTATGCCATAGGCAAAACACGAAAAAACTCGCAGAAGTGACTGAAAGTCACTTCTGCGAAATAAGAATGCAGCACAGGTCATTCACGTTGGTTCCTGTGGGGCCTGTGAATATAAGGCCGTCTATCTGCTTTAAGGCGTTGTAGGAGTCGTTGTCCTTCAGCACGTCGGGTATGGAAATGCCCAGCGCCTCAAGCTGTCCCTTGGTTTCTCCGGTGACTATGCCGCCCGCCGCGTCGGTAGGGCCGTCGGTGCCGTCCGAGCCTACGGAGAAGAGGCATACGTCCTTCATGCCCGCGATGCCCATAGCGCCGGACAGGGCCAGCTCCTGATTGCGGCCGCCTGAGCCCTTGCCGGTTATGCGCACCACAGTTTCTCCGCCCGCAATGAAGGCGAGGGGTTCCCCGGCGTCCCTGTGATACTGGGCGACGGAGGCTAAGAAGCTTCCCGCCTCCTTTGCCTCGCAGCAGAGCGAGGCCGTGAGAACAACGGGCCTGTAGCCCAGCCGCCTGGCAGTTTCCGAGGCGGAGGCGCAGAGCTGGGTTACGCTGCCGGTGACGATGGTTTCAACGTTATTTAGCTCCTTGGGAGTCTCGACATCCATAAGGGACAGAGCTTTGTCGGAAAGCTTCAGGCCGTACTTGGAAATTATGGCATGGGCGTCGGCATTGGTAGAGCTGTCGGGGCAGGCGGGGCCTGAGGCTATCATTTCCAGAGGGTCGCCTATTATATCGGAAAGTATTATTGCGATTATGCGCGCGCCGCTGCAGGCCATGGCGAACCTGCCGCCCTTTACTGCGGAGAGCCGCTTGCGAATGGTATTCATTTCGGTTATATCGGCGCCGGAGGCCAGCAGCTGCCTGTTCACGTCCTGCAATTCCTCCAGCGATACCAGCGGGCTTTCAAACAGGGCGCTGCCACCGCCGGAAACCAGGAATATCAGCGTATCCTTTTGGGTCAGGCTATGGGCAAGGGAAAGGGCCGCCTCCGCCCCGCGCACGGAGTTGTCATCAGGCACAGGATGCCCCGCCTCATATATGGCGATATCCTCCGAAAAGCTGCCTGCGGAGTGGCCATACTTGGTTATGATCACGCCCTTTTCTATGCGGCTGCCAAGGTGATCATATGCCGCCCTGGCCATTTGATAACCCGCCTTGCCTATGGCCACCAGCTTTACCTTATGGGGCAGGCTGACGGAGCCGAGGGCTGCCTTTACTGCGTTGTCCGGCATCGCCCGGTCAATGGCTTCTTTTATAATGAGCTGCGCATCGTCGCGTATATCCATACAATTCTCCCATATAGGCTTATTGTAGCATCTTTTGCGGTATAAGCAAACAAAATAATAAATTAACATGCAACCTTGCAGTAAGGTAAACCGTTTAATATACAGATAACCGCAATACGGAGGATATTTTTGCTATGAAGAAAAGACTGATTAAGCTGATCGCCCTCGCTATGTGCGCCGCCATGCTCACCGGCTGCGCCGCGTCCGGCGGAGTGAAGAACCTTACCGATGGCGTAAATGCGGCGGATGTGACGCTGCCCGAAGTGACCGACTATACCATGATAGGCGACCTCGGCGCGGGGCTGATGCAGTACGCGGCGGCGCAGGAAGCCGAAAACCCCGTGCTTTCCCCGCTTTCGGCCTATCTCTGCCTTGCCATGCTCATGCCCGGGGCAAATGAGAACACAAAGGCGGAATTCGAGAAGATACTTGGAGCAGACTGGGACTACGTTTCCGCCCTCGCCGCCGATATAGCCGCACAGCTTGAAAAGACCGGCGGCAGCACCAAGCTCGACCTTGCCAATTCCATCTGGACGGACGACGACAAGGCCGTTATAGAGGAGGAATGGCTAAAGACCGTAAAGGCGTATTTCGGCCCCGACATATACAGCGCCGACCTGCCCAGCGACGGGGCTCTGAAGGCAATAAACAAGTGGGTGAACGACAAGACCAACGGCATGATACCCAAGCTCCACGATGAAAACTACGACAAGGATACCATAATGGTGCTGCTCAACGCCCTTTATATGAAGGCGGACTGGGCACATAAGTTTGAAGGCCAGGACACATACGACCGCGAATTCACCAAAGCGGACGGCAGTACCGTTACCGTGCCTTTCATGAACATGTTCGAGGCCTATGAGAGCTACATAAAGACCGAGGACGCGGAGGGCATAATGCTGCCCTATGACGACGGCAGGCTGGCCTTTATAGCCCTTAAGCCCGGCAGCGGCGACGCACGGGGCTATGCCGCCTCCCTCACCGGGGCCAAGCTGAAGGAAGCCATCGCCGCCGCAAAGGCGGATACCTTCGTGACCGTCAACATGCCCAAGTTTGATACCGAATACTCGGTATACCTGACCGACGCCCTCAAGGCCATGGGCATGACCGACGCCTTCGATCCGGACCTTGCCGACCTTTCCGGCGCGGGCAGGGGCGTTGACGGGCCGCTGTACATATCCTATGTCTTCCAGAGGGTAAAGGTGGATGTGGACGAGGAGGGCACCGAGGCCGCCGCCGTTACCGAGATCGCCACGGCGGAGCGCTGCGCGCTCCCTGCGGATGAGCCCATAGTGCTGACCTTCGACAAGCCCTTCGTATACGCCATAGTGGATACCGAGACCGGCGTGCCCCTCTTTGCGGGCGTAATGGAAAACCCCGAGGCGAAGTAAAAAATAATTAGAAAAACCAAAAAAGCGGCTTAAAGCCGCTTTTTCAGTATGTCAAAAAACCCCAGGGTTGATAAGGGGCCGCAGCCCCTTATGTTTAATCCGGCTCTGACGACATGTGCGTCAGAACGGATGAAAACCCAGAGGTTTTCGTACTTTGCGGATTTTGCCGCCCGGGAGCGAATGCGAGAGGCAAAACCCGTAAAACTCAAAAAAGTGGCATTCAGCCACTTTTTTGACACTCTGAAAGCGGCTTAAAGCCGCTTTTTTGGTTTTGCGGGGACAGCTAAACCCTAATCATCTATATCTTTGTCCTGCTTGACTATCGCTCCGGAAACGGCGTCTATTTCGTATTCATATTCAAAGCCGCCGCACTTGAAATCTATCTCATATACCATGCGGCCATCCTCTCTATCCAGCTTGCATTCGTATTCGGTTATGCTGCCATTGTCAAGTCCGGCATGTGAAAGAGCTGCGGATTTTGCCTTTGCCTCGCCTATATAGCCTCTATCGGCTGACTGCTGCTCATTCTTTTTATTGTCCTTTGGATTTTCCTGCTTTTTCCCGTCCTTTGTGTTTTCCGCCGGCTCACCTTCGTATTTGAGTATTTCTCCGGTATTCGCGTTTATGTCGTATTCATACTCCCTGCCGTTCCAGTCAAACTCCAGCTCGTATATCATGGCCCCGTGCTCATAGTCCATTTCAAACTCATAGCCGAGTATTTCTTCGGCCTTTGCCCCGGCGTGAGCAAGAGCTATTTCCTTTGCTTTGGCCTCGCCTATATAAGCGCTGTCGCTGGCGGCACCCTCTGCCGTTACGTTGGTTATGCTCTTGCTGCCGGATTCCCCTATCAGGTTCAGTTCGTTTACGCTGAGCCCCGCCAGCTCGTCAAAGGTATGAGCGGCATTGTTTTCGGTTATTTGCTTTATCAGCTGAGCTTTTCCTTCGGTTATGCCGTACTGCTCCGCAAGGCGTTTTGTGTCAGGATCGTCACTTATAGTCTGACTCAGCACCGCACCCTTGAAGCTGCCTGTATCCAGCATGTCCTTTACCTCTGCGCTCAGCCTATTTTGCATTTCCGCGCTCTTTATGGGATCGTCGCTATCTACGCTTATAAGTATGGAGTTGGCCAGTTCGGATATATATCCTTCCCTAAGCATTGAACCTATTATGGCGTTTACCGCCACCTTGAGGTCGCTTCCCTTAAGCTTCATATCGCCTATGACCTTTACTCCGTCCTCGTTTTTCGGGGTTACCAATACTACCTGTTCCTTCTTATTCACCCCAAGCTCTATGCTCGGGTTAACATCCAGCGCTACGGTGGAAGCTACGCTGTGATTGGCTCCGTATAAGTATGTTCCAGTTACTATTAGAACCAGCGCCGCTGCCGCTGCCATAACCCTGCTGAATACTCTGCCGCTTTTCTTTTTTGCCGTATTTTCCAATATTATTACCCTTCCTTTCTGCTCCTCGCATTTTCCCATTACTTCTTTAAGATTATTCGGAGCGGCATTGCCAAATGCCCGTCTTACGCTTTCTTCCGTACGCCTGTTGCTCACTTTAAATGCCCTCCCTTTTTTCAAGTTTTGATTTAAGCTTTTTTATTGCCCTGCTGTATTTTGAAAGCACCGTCGCAAGCGGCAGGCCGAGAAGCTCAGCCGTTTCCCTGTGCTTCATGCCGCCTACGGCATGGAGTATCACTACCTGCCGTTCGCTGTCGTCCAGAGCCTTCAGGCACTGCTCCAAAACCAGCCTGTCCTCCGGCGAGGCCGGCGTCTGCTCAAGGTATTTGTCCCAGTCCTCCTCCGGAATGTCGGAACGCTTTCCCCGCTCACGCAATTTTTCCATGCACAGATTTCTGGTTATTGTTATAAGCCAGGCCATCGGCTTGCCCTGGGGCCTGTATCCCGCCGCGCCGAGGTAAACGCGCACAAAGCATTCCTGCGCTATTTCCTCCGCGTCGTGGGAGTTTTTAAGCAGGGACAGCGCGAAGGCGTATACTGAAGGATTGGCTATCCGGTACAGCGGCTCCATGGCAGCCGTGTTCCCCGCTGACAGCTCCATCATGCAGTTCTCCATTTCTTCCCGCTGGCTCTGCCCACATTCAGCAACAGCATTCAGGCATATAAGCATATTCTCTTACTCCTTTCACCCTGTAAACGGAGAATCGTTGGTTTTTATTGCAAATAAATTATATATGATTTTCGTAATCCATATACGTCTATGTCTATCGAAAAAGCCCGCCATGAAAATGGCGGGCTCAGCTAACGTTCTTCGGAGTTAAATGGCCGTTGTTTTATCAGTCTGCTACGTAGGGCAGAAGGGCAACGATGCGGGCGCGCTTGATGGCGATGGCCAGCTCGCGCTGATGCTTTGCGCATACTCCGCTCATGCGGCGGGGCATGATCTTGCCGCGCTCGCTTACGTACTTGCGAAGACGTGCGGTATCCTTATAATCGATGTGCTCGACCTTATCTACACAGAAACCGCATACCTTACGCCTGGACTTGCGGGGACGGGGCTTCATTTTGCGCTCTTCCATTTGGTGAATCTCCTTTCATTGGCTAGATGGCCCCTGCTTAGAAGGGCAGCTCGTCGTCCTCTATCTCAGAGAAGCCCTCGGGGGCAGGAGTGTTCTGGCGCTCAAAGCCGCTGCGCTCATAGCCGCCGCTGCCGCTGCCGCCCTCCTGGCCCTTGGGGGTGAGGAATTCGATCTCATCTGCGATTATTTCAGTAATATATCTCTTTGAGCCGTCTTTCGCGTCGTAGCTGCGGTTCTGTATCTCGCCGATAACGGAGACCTTGCGTCCCTTTGAAAGATACTTGCCGCAGAGCTCGCCGAGCTGGCGCCATGCTACGATGTTGAAAAAGTCGGATACCCGCTCCCCGGCCTGATTCTGGAAGCGGCGGTTCACGGCGATGGTAAAGGTGCATACCGTAGTGCCGCTGCCGGTGGTCCTCACTTCAGGGTCGCGGGTGAGGTTGCCGATAAGGATTGCTTTGTTCATTTTTGTACCATCCTTTCAGCTAAAATCTTGGTTTAATCAGCCGTTCTGGCGAACTACCATGTAACGCAGGATGCTTTCGTCATTCCTGAAGTTACGCTCAAGCTCGCGGGGCAGCTCGGGAGCTGCTGCGAAATTCACCAGCACATAATAGCCCTCGGTCTTATAATCGATGGGGTAAGCCAGCTTTTTGCGGCCCCATTCATCGGTCTTTTCGATCTCGCCGCCATTGGCGGTTATGATACCGGAGAACTTTTCGATAACGCCCTTGATGGCTTCGTCCTCCATCTCAGGGGTAACGATGTACATAGCTTCATACTTGTTCACGCTTTTCACCTCCTTATGGTCTTGTGGCCCTGCCGCGCTTTGGGCAGAGCAAGAAGCACGCTAGCTTTCGTATTATATCACCGGGAAAAGCCCTGCGCAATAGGTTTTTTAAGAAAATAAAGGGTTTTTTGGCGGCCCCGCCTCCCATATCCCGCAGTTGTTAAAAAAACAAATCCGATGTATAATAAATTATCTATACAAGGAGAAATGTGACCTTTGAAGCCTTTGAACATAAAAGCCGCCCTCGCCGCCTTCGGCATAGGCGCGGGAGCCATGGCGATAGCGTATATCTTCCCCGTGGGCCTTATGCTGATGCCCGCGCTGCTGGCCTTTGCCGGCACGGTATGGGGCTATGGGGGGCTGGCCATAGCTGCGATAACGGCCGCAGGCGGCATAATATGCATAGCGGGAACTGTGGACTCGAGCATAATAGGCGCGCTGGTGATGTTCATACCCGCGGGCATAGCGATGACCTATATTTTCATAAATAAACTGCCCTACCGCACGGCGGCGGTGATAAGCGCATTCTGCGTGGCTGTGGGTATGTACATCATGACATGCGTGCCGGCGCTCATGGAGGGGGAAGGCCCCTTCGCCTATTATTTACAGTACATGGCCGCATTCGGCGACGCGGTGGAAAAGACCGCAGCACAGATGGGCATAGACGGGGATAAGGCCGAGATGCTGCGCAAGATGGCGGCATACCTGGAATACAAGGCTCCCGACATGGCGGTAATGGCAATGATGTGCATGGGCATGGGCGCAGGTCTGGCGAACGTAGTGGCGGCAAGGGCTCTTTGCAGGGCGAAGGGCGCAAAGCTCAAGCCCATGGCGAAGTTCCACCTGTGGCAGCTTTCCCGGGGCTTTACCTATGGCAGCCTTGTGATGATAATAGGCGCCATAATCATATCCGCGCTGAAGATAACCAATTCTTCCGCCATAGTCACGGCGGTGGAATGCGCGGTGGCGGGGCCGTATGCGCTCATGGGCGTCTGCCTGATGGCGTTCATGGTAAGGATGAAGCTCCGGGGCACGGCGTTCACGGTGTTTTCGGTGGTAGCTATGGTGCTGCTTTTTCCCTACAGCCTTTACGGGCTTTGTATTATAGGCGCTGCGGACAGGCTTTTCCGCATGCGCAGAAGCTATGTGGAGCGAATGCACAAATAAGCCGAGAAAAAGCTTTTTCCTTGGGGGGAAGGTATTATGGACAAAAAACCGCAGATTGCGTTTATACCTCTGTTCATAGCGGCGGCGGCGGCCTGTGGGCTGCTGACGGTATGCTTTGCCGAAAAGTGGGTGGCTCATGTGCTGCTGGCGGTATGCGTGGTTTCCTTCAGCATAGGCATGATAGCGATGGCGGCCTATAAGAGGGCGGTCAAATACGCCATGAACGACATATTCCGGGAAAACGACACCACGGCGGGCAATATCATAACAAACATAGCAATACCCTGCGTGCTGTTTGACAGCGACGGCAAGATCGCCTGGAGCAACGATGCGTTCTCGGAGCTGTATCCGGGCACCGACATATGCAGGCTGATACCCGATATGGATCCGCGCTTCCCCAATAATGCCCAGTCCATAGAGTATAACGGCCAGCACTTCCAGCTCATGAGCATGCCGGTACAGCGCATACGCACAGAGACCCGGCTCACCTTCCAGTACTGGCTGGACAGGACCGAGGCACTGCATTATTCCCGACTTTACGAGGAGCAGATGCCCACGGTGGGGCTGATACAGGTTGACAATTACGACGACCTTATGACCGACAGGCAGTTTCACCGCAACAGCGTGCTCTCGGAGGTGGAGCGCAGGGTAAGCGACTTTGTTACCGCCATGGACGGCGTATACAGAAGGTACGACAACAGCAAGTTCTTCTTCGTGTTCGAGGCAAAGCGCATAGCGGAGCTTGAACAGCAGCGCTTTACCCTTCTCGACGAGGTGCGCGAGATAGATACGGGAACCGGCCAGCCGGTAACGCTCTCTATTTCCATAGGCGTGGCGGACAGGATAGCCGCCTCGGACGAGGCGGCCCGAAACGGCATGCAGCTGGTGCTGGGCAGGGGAGGCGATCAGGCGGTGGTCAAGCGGGGTGCAAACTACGCCTTCTACGGCGGCAAGCGCCAGGTAACCACAAAGAACTCCAGAGTAAAGGCGCGGCTTTTCGCCGAGGCGCTGCATCAGCTGATGGACACCGCGGATGCGGTTTTCATAATGGGCCACAGTCTGCCGGATATGGACTGCGTAGGGGCGGGCCTCGGCATAATGCGCTGCGCCAAGAGCATAAGCTGCCCGGCGTACTTCGTGCTGGATGAATCCAACGCCAGCATTGATGGTGCGATAGAGGCAATGAAGGAAAACAAGGCCTACAGGGATACTATAAAGACGCCGGAGCAAGCCGCCCAGATGATGCGCTCCTCCTCGCTATTGATAATCGTGGACACCCAGCGCAAAAGCTCGCTGCTCAGCGCCGAGCTGCTGGAAAAGGCGGGCAAGGCGGTGGTCATAGACCATCACAGGCGGGCTGTGGACTCCATACAGAACCCTACCCTCAACTATCTTGAGGCGGGATCCTCCTCGGCCTGCGAGATGGTGACAGAGGTGATACAGTACTTTGACGACGGCCTCAAGCCCACCACCTTCGAGTGCGGGGCGCTGCTTGCGGGCATCACTATGGATACAAAGCATTTTTCCTTCAATACCGGAGCGCGCACCTTTGAGGCGGCAAGCTATTTAAGGCGCAACGGCGCGGACAACACCACCGTGAAGATGATGTTCCAGGACGATATGCAGACCTACCGCAACAGGGCCAAGGTAGTGGAAAACGCCATAATAATGGAGCAGGGGATAGCCATATCTGCATGCCCCGCAGGCATGGAAGCCACCAACCTGATAGCCGCACAGGCGGCGGACGAGCTGGTGAACATAAAGGGTATTCAGGCTTCCTTCGTGCTTGCGGAGCGGGGCCAGGTGATATACATAAGCGGCAGAAGCCTCGGGGACATCAGCGTCCAGCTTATACTTGAAAAGCTGGGGGGCGGCGGGCATCAGTCCATTGCCGGCGCGCAGCTGAAGGACGTGACTATGGACGAGGCCATAAGCAGGCTTACGGAAAGTATAAACAGCTATTTAAAGGAGGCACACGAGCAATGAAGGTTTTACTGACACAGGACGTTAAGGGCAAGGGAAAGGCCGGCGACATCATCAATGCAAACGACGGTTACGCAAGGAACTTCCTTATCCCCCGGGGCCTCGCAGTTGCGGCAGACGCAAACAACATTCACGCCGCTAACCTTAAAAAGCAGGCCGACGCACACCGCAGGGAGGTGGCGAGGCAGAACGCCAGGGCCTTGGCAGACGAGATGAAGGGCCTCACCGTAAAGGTATACGCCAAGGCGGGAAGCGGCAAGCTCTTCGGCTCAATAGGCGCGGCCGAGATAGCCGAGGCGCTCAAGGAGCAGTACGGCATAGACGTGGATAAAAAGCGCATAAAGCTGGATGAGCCCATAAAGTCCCTGGGCATAACCGATATAACCGCCCACCTTTACGAGCAGACCGATACCAAGTTCAAGGTAGAGGTGCTGCCTCTGGAGGCAAGTAAGAATTAACGGCATAAAGGCGCAATAAGAAGAGCAAGAGGTTAAGATATGGAAGAACCCCGCGTACCCACCACGCCGCCCCACAGCCTTGAGGCGGAAAAATCTATACTGGGCAGCATGCTGCTGTCCCATACAGCCGTGGAGCAGGCAATGGAGACGCTCAGCGCTTCCGACTTTTACCTTGCACGGCATCAGGATATATTCCAGGCGATAAAGGGCATATACGACAGGGGAGAGGCCATAGACAGCGTCACGGTCATAGACGCGCTGGACCGCATGGGCAAGCTTGCTTCTGTGGGGGGCGTGATGTACATCACCGAGCTCTCGCTGTACGTACCCAGCGCGGCAAACGCTGCCCACTACATAAGAATCGTGGAGGAGCGCAGCGTGATGCGGCAGCTCATAGAGGCCAGCACCGCCATAGCCTCAGACGCTTTCTCGGGGGAAAAGAGTCTTGAGCAGATGCTGGACGACGCGGAGCGGGCAATATTCAACATATCCATGAAGAAGACCTCCGATACGCTGGTGCATATCAGCGAGACGGTGCTCAGCTGCTACAACCGGGTCGGGGAACTGATGAAGCTCAACGGCGCCCTAACCGGGGTTACCACAGGCTTTGCGGATCTGGACAAGCTCACCTCCGGCATGCAGCCCAGCGATCTCGTCATAATCGCCGGCCGCCCCTCCATGGGCAAGACCGCTTTTGCCCTTAACCTTGCCCAGAACGCGGCTGTAAAGGGCAAGAAAACCGTATGCATATTCAGCCTGGAGATGAGCCGCGAGCAGCTGGTGCAGCGTATGCTCTGCTCCGATTCAGGCGTAAACATGCAGTCTGTCCGCACCGGCACCATAACCGATGCGGAGCTGATACGCATAGCGTCCTCCCTTGATCCCCTCTCCAAGGCGAGCATATACATAGACGATTCCGCCGGGTGCAGCGTGGCCGAGATACGCAGCAAGTGCCGCAGGCTGCAATCCCGGGTTGGGCTGGACATGGTGGTCATTGACTATTTGCAGCTTATGCAGACCTCTGGCAAGTACGATAACCGCGTATTGGAAATATCCGAGACTACGCGGAAGCTGAAGATACTCGCCCGGGAGCTGAACGTTCCAATAATTCTCCTGAGTCAGCTTTCCCGCGGCCCTGAACAGCGCACGGATCACCGGCCCGTTATGGCGGACCTTCGCGAATCGGGGGCTATCGAGCAGGACGCGGATGTGATAATGCTGCTGTACCGGCCTGCCGTGTATGACGCGGAGGCGGACAACACCACCGAGGTAATAGTCGCCAAGCACCGCAACGGCCCTACCGCCACGGTAAAGCTGGCCTGGATAGACAGCAGCGCCAAGTTCGCGGATTTGGACACCACCGGAAGGGACGAGGGGTTTTAGGGATTATTATTTTCCTCTTCTTTTCTCTTTCTTTTCGGGAAAAGAAAGACGAAAATAAGCAAAATAGAAAGAAAAGCCAACAGGAAATAAACAGGATAAAAAGACAGGGTGCAAATATAAAAAGGAGCGGAGAGAACCGTTCCTTTATTGTTTTGATTTTTGTAAGCTTTTCTCTTTCTTTTTGCTGCTTTTTCTGTTCTCTTTTCCCGGAAAAGAGAAAGAAAAAGCAGAGGCAGAAGCAAAGCTCTATTTATGCCCGTGCTTGTACAGCTGCCTGTTGTCCAGCGCCCACTGGCGCTCGGTAAATTCGCCGTCGCTGACAGCGGCGAGGGCGTCGAACATCTCGAACATGCGGGAATCCAGCACGTCTATCTGGCTGACTATCTCGGCCTCGGGGAACATGGGCGGCTTTGGGCTGCCGTATTCCGGTACGCTGTGGTGGGAGAGGAGAATATGCTGCACCAGCTCCTTGGTAGAGTTATCTATCATGAGCTCGGCCGCCGCCCGCTCAACTATGGCCACTCCCATGTTTATATGGCCGAGCAGCTGGCCGGGGGTGCTGTAGCCTGTTGCCAGGCCGAGGCCGCCTACCGTGAGCTCCGGCACCTTGGCGACGTCGTGGAGTATTATGCCCGCATAGACCAGCTCGCAGCTAAGGGCCGGGTAAAGCTTTTTGTATACGCCGCAGACAGCCTCGGCAGCCCTGAGCATGGTATGGGTATGGTAAAGCAGGCCGCCCCGCATGGCGTGATGCAGCTTGAGCGCCGCGGGATAGCGCAGCAGCTCCTCCCGGTTTTCCCTGAGTATATACTGGGTGAGCATGCGCAGGTCGTTGTCCGTGAAGCTCTCCGTAACCTTTATTATCTCGTCGTACATCTCCTGGGGGGGCAGCGGCGCGCAGGGCACAAGGCTTGACATATCCACATTGTCGGAATCCCGCGCAGGGCGTATGCGGTCTATCTTCAGCTGCTCCGAGTCCTTCCATATGTTTACCGTAGCCCGGACCTTGATTATGCTGTCCGGTTCGTATACGCCGTGCTGCTCTATGCTGTAATCCCAGAGCTTGGCGGATATTTCGCCGCCGGCATCAGCCAGTATCATGTCCAGATAGTCGCTGCCCTTTACGTTGCTCTTTATAGCTACGGACTTGACTACGCAAAAGCCCTCCACCTGATTATTGGCGGGATTCACTATGCTGTTAAGCAGGTTCATGCGTCCCATGGCGCTATCCTCCTAATATTACTGAAAAATCTCATATCGCCATTATAACATAATATGGGCAGTATATGCGCCCCTCCGAAAAAATTGCTTTCATATCCATTGATCTGATATAATGTATGCAACCTTTTGTGTCGTCAACACGTTTAATATACAGATGAAGGGCAGGTAATTGCGCATTGACCCCCAAGAGCATTGAAGCCATATACAGGGACAACTGTAAAATGGTTTACTGGGCGGCGTATTCCGTACTAAAGCGGGAAAGCGACGCCATGGACATCGCTCAGAGCGTATTTTTGCGGGCGATAAAGAACATCGATAAGCTGAACACAATGGAAGACGGGCAGGTAAAGGCATGGCTGTACCGCGTCGCCGTGAATCTGTGCTATGACGCAGGCCGGAGGCTGAAGCGGGAGATACCCGCCGAGGAGCTGCCCGAGCCCAATACTGACCGGGAATACGAGCTGCCCGAGGCCTCCGCCATATCCAGAGATCAGCGGGAACGTGTGAAGCGGGCCATCGATGCGCTGCCCGATATATACCGCGAGACGGTGATGCTGCATTACTATTCGGGGCTGGACTACAAGACCATAGCGGCCATGCAGGGCAGCACCGAGGGAACGGTGAAATCCCGGATATTCCGGGCAAAGGAAAGGCTCTATGAGCTGTTGAAAGAAGGTGAGAAGAATGACTGACAGACTGGACGATCTGCTGTTTTCCATAGGCGAAGAGCAAAATGACAGGGTGGATTTTGACCAGATGTACGCCGATCTTCTCCAAAAGCATAAGGAAGAGGAAAAAAAGCGCAGTATAAGGCGGTCGCGCTTCGTGCGCTATGGCGCTATGGCGGCCTGCGCGGTGGCGCTGGTGGGTATAGGCGCCGCCATGGTAAACAGCAGCCGTTTTAAGGCTGAGGCCCCGGCAGAGGCTGCCATGACCGAGGAATGCGTGGAAGGATCCGCCCCGGCGGAGGAAGCCCCTGCGGAGGCGGCCCCGGCGGAGGAGCCAATGATGGCGGAGGCGCAGGAAGCCGCAGACACTGCAGCGACGGAAGCGGCGCCGGAGGAAGGCGCGGACGATAAGGGCTTCAAAAGCACGGCGACTGCTGCCGGCGGAGCCGGCGTAGAGATAGGCACCTGCGACGACGCATGGAGCAGGCTGAAGGCGGCGGGCATAGCGGCGGAGCCGTATGATAGCGAGGACGCGCCGGAGGCAGGCTATGCGCTGATGACGGGCGAGGGCGAGGCGATATGGAACGCCGGAAGCGGGGTATACAGGGTAACGCTCAACGGCGACATTGCGGAGCAGCTAAAGGAGCTTTGCGAATAAAAGAACAATAAAAAGGGGCGGCCGCCCCTTTTTTGCTGTCCTGCGATATTACCGTATGTCCTCCTTCACGCTTTCCGGGGGGACGTCCAGCTGCCAGGGGTCCTTGAGATACCCGCGCAGCAGCTTGAAGGCGGAGGCGTAGTAAAAGCCGTCGCATATGCGCTCGTCGGTGGTAAAGGTGTAGGGTATGTAGTGCACCTCGGCTACCGTTCCGTCCCGCCGCACCTCAAGGCGTTTTTCCTTTGCGCCAAAGCTGCAGAACACAGGCACGTTGCCGAAGTCGTACAGGTGATGGAATACCGGCGGTATGCCTAAGCTTCCCATGCTGGTTATGAACAGACTGCCGTGGAAGGGGCTGACCCTTATGAGGGAAGCGGGTATGAGCCCAAAGTAATCCATGAAGCTGAGTATGCCCATGACCAGCCTAAGCACCAGCCCGGGTATGTAGTTCAGGGCCCTGGCCGTGCCGTCAAAGGAGGAATCCTCTTCCTTGGCTGCCTTTACGGTGGAATTCAGTATCTCGTATACCTGTCTGGCTGTGGCGTCCTTTGGAAATACCGCCTTTATGACGGTATCCGGGGAGCCGGTGCGCATCTCCTTCTTAACGTCCATGTTGACCCATATCTCGTTGCGGGCGTAGAGCTTCTGGCCGGAGAGGAAGCGGTTCAATGCCGGACGTTGTGATACGGTGCGCACATAGGCCGCAAGCAATACATGGGTTATACCGAAGCTGTCCAGCCCCTCCGCGCGTTTCTGACGAATGTAGTCCTCCATGGAGGCTACATCCACGCTGTAGGCCAGCAGGTTGGTCGCGCCGTTCCTTCGGGGCATTATGTACCATTCTACGCGGTCCATGGGGTTGTAGCCACGTATCCTTCTGCCCTCGTAACGGTCGCCGAAGCGGCGCTTTACTTTATTTTCATTCAAAAGATTTTTACCCCCTGTTGAAAAAATATATAGTGAACTCCATATATTATGATAGTATTTTATGCCTGTGAGGCCACCGTGTCAACGGCGGAGAATTGGTGGATAAAGAAATTAAGGAACTGTTAAAAAAAACAGAATAAGGGTTGCAAGCGCAAACGGCCCGGGTTTATTATTTAATAGTACCATCAGTTGACAAGAGCACACAAGCCCGAAAGGCTTGTTTTGGGACGCTCCTGCGTTCTCGTCGCTTGAATTACCTCCAGTAGTACTGCGCTCCTCGGCCTTGGATCGCCCTCAAAACAAGCTCCTTAGGGTCTTCGAGTTTTAGAAGCCAAAGAGTATGGCAGAACAAGGAGGACGAGTGCAGAAATACTGGTTGTATTTCAAATGAGGACGACACAGTTATGCCGTGCTGTTTGGCTTCTAAAACCTTGTGTGTCCTTGTCAACTGATGGTACCTCAGAAGGAGCCGAATTATATGATAACAGAAGAAGCACAGGCCGTTCTTCAGGACCTTGACGACCACAAGTTCGCTAAAGTAAAGGAAGCTGTCCGGGACATGCATTATGCAGATGTCGCGGAGCTTTTCGAGTCCATAGAGGATCAGGAGACAGCTGTGCTGCTGTTCAGGCTGCTGCCAAAGGACACTGCGGCAGAGGTATTCTCCTATATGGAGAGCGAGAACCAGGAGCAGCTGCTGACGGTCCTCACAGACAAGGAGCTTCGGCACATACTGGACGAGCTGTATCTGGACGACTATGTGGACCTCATCGAGGAGATGCCCGCCAACGTTGTAAAGAGGGTATTAAAGAACTCCTCCCCCGAGAACCGTAAGCTCATAAATCAATACCTGCAATACCCCGAGGATTCCGCAGGAAGCCTGATGACCAACGAGTACGTCTACTTAAAGCAGACGCTTACCGTGAATCAGGCGCTGGCTGTGATACGGGCCAACGGCGTAGACAAGGAAACCATAAACAAGTGCTACGTGCTGGACGACCAGCACCACCTTGACGGCGTAGTAAGCCTCCGGGATCTGATACTTGCAGATCCCCACGCCAGGGTCGGGGACATAATGCGAACCAACGTAATAAGCGTGAACACCAACGACGACCAGGAGGAGGTCGCCAAGATGTTCTCCAAGTACGATATGCTGTCCATGCCCGTTGTGGACAGGGAGAACAGGCTGGTGGGTATAATCACCATAGACGACGTGGTGGACGTCGTTCAGGACGAGGCCACCGAGGACTTCGAGAAGATGGCAGGTATAGTGCCAAGTGAGGACACATACCTTAAAACCCCGGTGTTCACCATATTCAGGAGCCGCATAATGTGGCTGATGGTGCTGATGGTTTCCGCAATGGTATCTGGCGCACTCATAACCCACTTTGAGGGGGCTATAGCTACCTTGCCAATACTGGTATCCTTCATTCCCATGCTCATGGGTACCGGCGGCAACAGCGGCAGCCAGACCTCTACTACGGTTATCCGAAGCATGGCGCTGGATGAGATAGAGCTTTCCGACTTCTTCCGCGTATGGTGGAAGGAGGTGAGGGTAGCCCTACTTTGCGGTACTGCCCTTGCGATAGTGAATTATATAAGGATAGTATTGCAGTATCACGACTGGGCGGTAGCCATGACCGTAAGCCTGACGCTTATAGTCACAGTGCTGGTGGCAAAGTCGCTGGGATGCATACTGCCCATGCTGGCTAAGAAGCTCAAGCTGGACCCCGCCCTTATGGCATCCCCAATGCTTACCACCATAACCGACGCCTGTTCCATATTGGTCTTTTTTATCTTCGTAATGGCCATACTGGGCGGAAGGCTGTAGGGACTGTATCGTGCAATATCGGGAGCATGTCCGCAATAACTCAAAAAAAGCGGCGTTTGAGCCGCTTTTTTTGATGCTTCCTTTCAGATGCATTCCACGCCGTAGAGCCTGAGCGCCAGCCGGCGGACGAGCCGCCTGCGGTTGCGGCGCACCGTTGCGGGATCGCAGCGGAGACGCAGCGCCGCGTCGGCGTCCTTCACGTTGTCGAAGTACTTCAGCTCTATGGTGAGATAATAGGGGTCCTCCCCTATGGAGCGCAGGGCGTGCTGCATTTTGCGGACTTCTCGCTCGTCCGCCGCCAGCCGCGCCCTGAGTTCTGCCATCTGGGCGGAATGGACCTCTTCCGGCGTCAGACGCATGCCGGGGCGTATGAGGCGCACAAGGGACGCGGAGTGGTGCCGGAGCGCCTCTACGCCGCAGTTTTCCAGCTCCGTAAGCTCCTCGCGATTGTCCTCTATGCGCTCACGTATTATGGGCAGGGCGTACAGCCTGCGCTCCGTGGCCGCCATGGCCGCCTGAGACGCGTTGCTGTCCATATGGCCGCCATAGTACATGTCCAGCGCGGGCACGCTCAGCATGTGGTTTTCGGCTTCAGAATGATTCATCTTCTGATCCTCCTTTAGGAAGTAGTAATGGCAGAACGTTTGTTCGATTGATTGCTGTAACCAAATAATACAACCTCAAGGAGAGAAGCGTCAATAATAAAAAACAAACTTATACCGAAAAAGGTACTTTACTATGCAAACCTGCACAATTCGCGCCCTGAAAATGCCTTAAAACTGTCGTTGAAAGGCAAATCCTGCGGGTTTATACTAAATACGGTGAGAAAAAGGCCCTGCGCCGGATAGGGCTGGGGAGCCACTGGGACGAACGGAAGGTTCGCCCTTTTTTGTTGCGCAGAAATTTGGCGCGTATTTTCAGAAAGGAGGAAAACAGTATGATACTCGAACTGAAGGGAATTCCCAACCCAAAGCAGGCGGAATTTTTCCGTTCCACGGCGCGGCACACGGCCTACGGAGGGGCCAGGGGCGGCGGCAAGAGCTGGGCCATGCGCCGGAAGCTGGTGCTGCTCGCCCTGAACTATCCCGGCCTCAATGCCCTTATAATGAGACGGACGCTGCCGGAGCTGAGGGAAAACCACGTCATACCGCTGCTGAAGGAGCTCAAAGGCGCCGCAAAATACAACGCGGCGGAGCGAGTCTTTAAGTTCCCAAACGGCAGCAGGCTGCGGCTTGGCTACTGCGACAGCGCCAGCGACGTCTACCAGTATCAGGGGCAGGAATACGAGGTGATAGGCCTTGAGGAGGCTACCCACTTTACCGAGGAGCAGATGCAGTTTCTCACCACCTGCAACAGGACGGTGCGGCGGGACTTCTCCCCCCGCATGTACTATACCTGCAACCCCGGCGGCATTGGCCACGGCTGGGTAAAGCGGCTGTTCATAGACAGGACGTACAGGCGGGGCGAGCGGGCGGCGGACTATGCCTTCATACCCGCAAGGATATACGATAACCCGGCTCTCATAACCGCCGACCCGGAGTATCTCAGGCAGCTTGAAAACCTGCCGGAGGAGCTGCGCCGGGCTTACCTCGACGGGGATTGGGACGTGCTGGCGGGGCAGTTTTTCCGGGAATTCTCCCGGGCAAAGCACGTTATAGAGCCATTTGAGCTGCCAAGCTGGTGGCGCAGGTTCCGATCCATAGACTGGGGCTACAACGACCCCTGCGCCGTGCTGTGGCATGCGGTGGACGGGGAGGGCCGGGTGTATACCTACCGTGAGCTGTACCTGCGCTACACAAGGGCCGATCAGGTGGCGGAGCGGATACGCAGGGAATCGGAGGGGGAGGATATAGCCTACACCGTTGCGTCGCCGGATATGTGGCAGAAGCGGGGGGCGGTGCTGAAGGCCAACGGCGGCTTCGAGGGGGAGAGCATAGCGGAGCTTTTTTCACTCTCGGGGGTGCCGCTGACCCCCGCGGACAATTCCCGCATTGCGGGCTGGCAGCGGGTGCGCAGCTACCTTGCGGACGCCCCGGACGGCGAGCCGCGGCTGAAGATATTCTCCTGCTGCGAGAACCTGATACGCACGCTGCCGGGACTGATATTCGACGAGCACGACCGGGAGGACGCGGCCCAGGGAGAGGACCACGCGCCGGAATCCCTGCGCTACGCGCTCATGTCCCGGCCCGCGGTATCGGCGGAGCCCAGGAGGAGGAGCAGCCCGGCCTACGATCCCTTCAGCGAGGAGCCGGAGGGAAAAGGGGGCTTTCTTGCAAAGTGAGGAATGAATAAGTAAAAAGGAGATATTATATGCAGACCATACAGGAAAACATCAACGTGCAGGCCATATACGACCTGTTTGAGGAGTACAGGAACGCCTACGGCAGGGAGTGGGAGCGGCTGGAAAAGTGCGAGCGCATGTACCGGGGCGACCACTGGCACGACGTGCCGGAGGCAGACCCCGGGGAGCCACGGCCCGTCACCCCCATAATCCAGTCAACCATAGAAAACATCAGGGCAGACCTTGTGGACCAGTACCCTCAGGCCATAATCACCGCGGACAGCCCGGAGTACGGCGAGATAGCCGAGATGCTTACCGGCGCCATACGGGAAAACCACATCCGCGCCGGGTACGCCAGAGAGTATGCCAAGCTGTCCCACGACCTGCTCGTGGGCGGGTACATGGTGCAGGAGGCAGGCTTTGACAAGAGGCTTAACTGCGGTATGGGCGGAGCGTTCATTCGGGAGGTGGATCCCCGGAGCATAATGTTCGACCCTCTCTGCCCCGACATCGGGGACGGCAGGGCGGTGTTCAAGTTCGTGCCCTACCCCCGTGCCTGGTTCAGGCAGCATTATCCGGATAAGGAGCGGGAGATGGAGGCGGACGGGCTGCTGCTAAAACCCGTCCGGGACAGCCTGCTGACCGTATCCGACGAGGACAGCATAATGCTTATCGAATGCTGGCTCAGGGAATACGACCCGGATACCGACAGGTATTCCGTAAGGATGCTGAAGCTGGCCGGCGGCGTGCTGCTGGAGGACAGCGCAAGGCAGCGCCCGGAGGGCTATTATGCCCACGGGGAATATCCCTTCGTGGTGACCGCACTCTACCCCAGGAGGGGCAGCTGCCTCGGTTTCGGCCTTGTGGACATGTTCGAGAACCAGCAGCTTTATTCGGATAAGCTGGACCAGATAGTGCTGAAAAACGCCCTGATGGCCAGCCATAACAAGCTGCTGGTCACCGGCGCCTCCGGCTTCGACATAGACGACCTCAGGGATTGGTCAAAGGAGGTACACCGGGGCGAAAACCTCAACGGCGTCACATGGTTCTCCACCGCCCCCCTGCCCGGCTACATACTGGATTATATCCGCTCCATGCGAAACGGCATAAAGGAGGAGTCCGGCGCAAACGACTTCTCCCGGGGCATGGCAACCGGGGGCGTAACTGCGGCCTCCGCCATAGCCGCGCTGCAGGAGATGAGCAGCAAGCGGAGCCGCATGGCGGCCAAGGCCATACACGACGCATTCGAGCAGGCAGTGCGCCTGGAGATAGAGGTGGAGAGGGAGTACTGCATATTCCCGAGAAAGGTACACCTGAAGAACCGCACAGATACATTGCTTTCCAATAAGCTCATGAAAAAGACCGCCCTCGGCAACGATATACCCCTCGAATTTACCGTATCCGTAAAGGTACAGCGGGAGAACCGCTTCTCCGTTACCGCCCACAACGAGCTTATGCTCAGCATGCTCAAGTGCGGCATGATAACCGCCGACGTGGCCCTCGAGATGATGGTATTCGACGGAAAGGAGCAGGTTCAGGAGCTTATGACGAAAAAGCTGGAGGAGGCGGAAAAGAAGGCCGCCGGGGAGAAGGAAAAGGAGCGGGAGCAGACTTATGGCGAGGAAGAAGGCACCGGCCCCATAGAGCAGGAATTTGCGGCTAAGAAGGGGCGGGGCGCGGCATAATAGGCAAAAAGCATAAAAGGAGGCGCAGGAATTGAAGAAGAAAAAGGACATGGAGAACCTCACCCATACCCTGAGGAGCCAGGGCAAGCGCAGGATACCCTCCGACGTGATGGGCAGCTACACCGGCACCTACGATGACGAGGAGGATATGCAGCCGGTGCAGGACGCGGACGACCTGTAAAGAAGCGCCGGCATTTCTGCCGGCGCTTCAGAGTGTCGAAAAACCCTGGGGTTGATAAGGGGCCGCAGCCCCTTATGGCTTTATTCGGATTTGGCGACATGTGCGGCAAATCCGCAAAAGGCGCTTGCGTAGCAAGGCTTTCCCTGCATGAGGTGCTGGCCGCGCCATAGGCGCAAGCACCGAATGAGAAAACTCAAAAAAGTGGCGTTCAGCCACTTTTTTGACACTCTAAAGCGCCGGCATTTCTGCCGGCGCTTTTTTTGAGTCGTAAGGCTACATGATTTCGAAGGAGTTCAGATAGTATTCATCGCCGGTCTTTATAAAGCTTGCGGCGGCAGAGGCGGCGGCCGCGGCGTCGGCTGTGCCGGGAGCGCCGCTCATAAGCACGCCGGTTACGGTGAGCGTGCCGTCCTCCTTGAGCATGGCGTCCTCAGGCTGGAAGCCATAGAAGGGGGTGACGCGGGAGAGCTCCACGGTGCCGTCATCCTTAAGCTCCACACCGGGGCCTTCCTCTGGCGGCAGAGATGATGAGAGGGGGAACTTATATGCGGAGCGGTATTCCTCCTGGGTGACGGTGCGGGAATCCCGGCCCTGAAGCCAGTATTCCCTGCAATAAGCCACACTCTGATCTCCTATCGGTACGGAGCTGAGGCTGGTGAAGTCGGGGCCGCAGGCGGCGGCTGCGGCGTTGAGCATGGGCAGTATCTGGGTATACTCATCGGCGGTTATGACGTCGCCTACAAAACCCGGGTAAAGGGCGCTCTTGCCAAAGCTGAATTCCTGCTCCCCCATGGATTCGTCGGCTACAGCGCCGGCAGGAAGGTATACGGTATAGCCCTCGTCCCCCACGGAAAAGCCGTTGTACAGGTCCAGGTGCTCCTCTATGTCCTCCTGGGTAAGGTCGCTGTAATAGCTTCCGTCGTCAGCGATTATGTTCCATATCTGCTGGGCTACGGTATCCTCCGGGGAGTAAAGGCCGGATACGGAGGCAAGGCTCTGCTCATTGCCGTCGGAGTCCATGACGATAAGATGGCGGGCGTGCTCGGATTCGCCGTCCTCAAGGAAGGACACGGTCTCGGTAAACATAATGTTTGTATATTCTCCTTGAGGAAGCTCCGCCCTGAATACCGAAAGCTCGACTTTCGTATTGGGTATAAAGCTGTCCGTCCGCTCAGATAGCGGCAGCTGTTCGGAGGTTATCCTGGTGTTCAGCTCGTCCTCGTATTCGGCTATGGCCTCATTCATGGCGGTGTTTTCGAACACCGGGAGCTGTAATGCCAGCATAAACTTTGCCGTATCCTTATCCGAACCCTCGGGGTAGTATACGGTCTTTACTTCCACGGTATAGCCGTCGCCGCAAATGGCGGCGGTTTCCTCAGGTGCGGGGGCTTCCGTGGCGGTAACGTCTATTACAGGCTGTTCCGCCGGCTTTGCGCAGGCGGAAAAAAGCAGGGCCGCTGCCAGGACGGGGGATATTATTGCGAAAAGGGCTTTACGCATGTGTACGTCTCCTCGATGATACTGATTTACAATTCAGGATAACACAAAAACGGAGCGCGCTTCAACGCATACCAGAAAAATTAACAAATATCACGGAAAGGAGCCAATATGGGAGAAGATAAAAAGCAGGATACTTCACAGAAGGACAGGAACGAAGCACTGGATTGTCTCCGGGACATATGCGCCAACGGGGGCAAGGATTCAGACAGAATATCCGCCGCCAAGCTGCTGCTGGAATACGGCGAGGGCGAAAGCGACGACACCCTCACCGTCATAATGGAGGGCGCGGCAGGGGAGTACGGAAAGTAGGCAGGGACGAAAAGAAGGACACAACGCAACAAATAAGGGAACGGCATTATCAGCACCGTTCCCGATTTTTTGTTTTTTGGATACTTAATACTGTTCTCTGTTCCTCTGCTCCCGGCGCATCTGCCGCTCACGGGCGGCGCGGCGGCGGGCGGCCTCCCTGCGCTGCTTCTTTTCGAGGGAGGTCAGCACTGCCATGGCGATCACGGATATGACAGTCAGCACCGCAAGCACTATGAGCGCTATGGTGAGGGCCTTGCTTATGGAGTCCCCTACCTTTGCCCCAAGGGTGCTTATTGCGGACTGCTGGGCGTCGTCGGTCTCCTGCACGTTGCGCACGCCCAGCACCTCCGCCTTGATATGGGCGGTATAGGTGTATGGGTTGCCCGCAGGGTCGTTCATCTGTACTGCAAAGGTAAGGTCACGGGGTTCGCCCACGTATACGGTCTGGGTGGTTTCGAAGTTTCCGGCAGGCACCGTGTCGGTACGGTATATTTCGTTGAGCTTGGTCTGTTCCGTGCCGTTCTCGTCGGTATAGGCTTCCTCCATGGATATTACGAGGTTCGTCATGGTCATGGTGCCGGTATTGTTTATATTGAAACGCACACCTATGGAGCCGGCGGAGTTCAGCGTCTCCGTCACGGCGGCGGTGAACTGTATGCCCAGAAGGTCGGGGTCGATATACTTGCGCACCACGTAGCTCTTGGTCTTGTCCTCGTACTTGTCGCCGGAGGTGGTAACGCCGGTTATGCTGAAGGTGACGTAGCGCTCCTCCTCGGTGACCACGTTATAGGTGAGCTGGCGGTTTTCTCCTATGGCGAGGGCGAAGGAATCCCCATTGACGCGGTTGCCCTGATCGTCGGTTATCTTTATGTCGCTTATCTTCTGGTTGCCGTTGTTGGTAAGGTTGAGGGTGAAGGTGACGCCTGCGGCGGTAGCCTCACTCTGTATCACCTCGACGGATATTCTGGAATTTACCATGCCAAGGGTTATGGCTGCGGCTGAGGCGGTTCCCTCTTCCTTGGTGACGGTATCCTTGTATGTGACCGTGGGCTCGGAGGTGACGGTGCTTTTGCCCATCTTGTATACATACTGCACCTCGGCGGAGGCGCCGGCCTCTATGGTCTGCTTTTCCTTCAGCATGGAGTCCTTGCCGCCTATCTCCCTATCCACCAGGGAGGTGACGGTGATGGGTGCATCGCCGGTATTGGATATCCTGTAGGTAAGGGTTATCTCCTCCCCCGGCGATGCCTGCTTTGTGCTGGCGGAACGGGTAAGGGTGACGGAGGAGGTCTTGGCGGCGAGCACCTTGACCGATACGTCCTTGCTGCGGGCTTTCGTTCCCTCGGTGTAGCTTACGGTGAAGGAGAGGGAGGTGTTTAGCATCTCCTCGGAAAAATAGCAGGCGGCGGAGAAGGACTTGCTTTCGCCGGGGGCTATGGACGCGCCCGCCGTGTCAAAGTATACGTCGGGTATGGAGGGGGTTATGGATATATCCGTTATGGCCGTGCCGGAGCCGTCCTCCGCCGGCTCGTTTGTGTTTTTCAGGGTAATGGTTATGGTGCCGTCGCCCGCGGATATCATGGAGACGGGCAGCACGGAGGCGGAGACCTCCGCCGCGTAGGCCGGGCTGAATATGGTAAGCAGCATAAGGCATAACACCGCCGTAAGCAGCTTTTGAAATTTCAGACAGCGCATTTCAAGCTTCATATTCCGTAAATAACTCCCGTGTAAAAATTCATAACAAAAAGAGTGAGTATACACACTCACCCTAATTATATAATACAATCCCCATATATGCCAGTATTACCGACGAAAATTCATATTTCTTCTTTCTTCATATAGCCTGTGCCGATTGTCACGGGGGTGCAGCGGCCGTCGGACCGTTCGGTCACTTCCTTCATAAATTTAAGGAGATTTGTGTCCTCCACCGCAACGGTGACCACCACGTTTTGAGCGAAGGCAACGTTCCGTACCTCCGCATTGGCCCGTATAAAGCCCTCCAGCGTGCCGTAGCGGGAATAGTCCATAGGTATATCCAGTATGGTGCCGGGCAGATAGCTTACTACGCCGGCCTTGGTCACGGCGTCCGCGGCGGACTTGGAATACGCCCTGACGAGGCCCCCCGCCCCCAACAGTATGCCGCCGAAATAGCGGGTGACTACGCATAGCACGTTGGTGAGACCCCTGCCGGTCAGAACGTCCATTATGGGCTTGCCCGCCGTGCCGCCCGGCTCGCCGTCGTCTGAGAACCTTGCGGCGGCGTTCTCGCCTATGCGGTAGGCAAAGCAGTTGTGGGTGGCGTCCCAGTGCTTTTTTCTTATATCGCCCAGCAGACAAAGCGCTGCCTCCTCGCTTTCTACGGGGAAGCAGCGGCCTATGAACCTTGAACGGTTTACTGTGTACTCAGCTTCTGAGCATTGTTTTACGCTTTTGTAGGGCTTCATTAATTAAAATTACGCCTTGACTACCCGGACAAAGCCCTTCTTGCCCTTCTTTATTACTACGCCCTCGGAGAGGTCCCCCTCGTTTACGGTGGCGTAAACGTCGGTGACTTTTTCGTCGCCGATGAGCACTGAGCCTGCTTCTATCAGGCGGCGGGCATCGGACTTGCTCTTGGAAAGCTTGCCCATTACCAGCAGGTCGGTTACCTTCAGGCCGGTAGCTTCTATGTCCGCGGGGGTAAGGGCGATGGTGGGTATGTTGGAAAGGTCGCCGCCGCCGCCGAAAAGCGCTTCCGCAGCCTGACTGGCCTTGCCGGCCTCCTCTTCGCCGTGTACCTGAGCGGTAAGGGTATATGCCAATACCTTCTTGGCGTTGTTCAGCGCGGCGCCGCCCTCGGCGCAAAGAGAGCGTATCTCGTCCATGGGTATGAAGGTGAGCAGGCGCAGGCACTTTTCCACGTCCGCGTCGTCTATATTGCGCCAGTACTGATAGAAATCGTATACGCTGGTCTTGTTGGGGTCGAGCCACAGGGCGCCCTTCTCGGTTTTGCCCATCTTCTTTCCCTCGCTGGTGGTGAGGAGGGAGGTGGTGAGGCAGTATGCGGGCTTCTGCTCCTTCTTGCGGATAAGCTCTACGCCGCCCAGCATGTTGCTCCACTGGTCGTCGCCGCCCATCTGGAGCACGCAGCCGTACTTGCGGTTGAGCTCAAGAAAGTCGTAGCCCTGAAGCAGCATATAGCCCATCTCGAAGAAGGTGAGGCCTTTTTCCATGCGCTGCTTGTAGCACTCGAAGGTGAGCATGCGGTTTACGGAATATTGGGTGCCTATGTCCCGCATGAAATCGAGGAAGTTGAGGCTGCGGAGCCAGTCCGCGTTGTTGGCGATTATGGCCTTGCCGTCAGAGAAGTCTATAAGGCGGGCCATCTGCTTCTGAAAACAGGCGGCGTTGTGGTCTATCTCCTCGGTGGTCATCATCCGGCGCATATCGCTCTTGCCGGAGGGGTCGCCGATGCAGGCGGTGCCGCCGCCCAGGAGGACTATGGGGAGATGGCCTGCACGCTGCATGTGGGCCATTGTCATAAGTGCTACATAGTGACCGATATGCAGACTGTCGGCAGTAGGGTCATAGCCGATATAAAAGGCTACCTTTTCCTTTCCCAGGAGCTCGCGGAGCTCTTCGGGGTGGGAGCACTGCTTAAGAAAGCCACGTTCAGCCAGTATATCGTATACGTTTGTCATCGGGACATACTCCTTTTCGGTATATATTATTGTAGATACCGAAATTCTACCATACAACCCCCCTTTATTCAAGGGAAGGCGGGGCAAAACATAACTTGTTTTGTTACGACACTTTACGCGCCCCAAAACCGACAGCATAGTACAACGCCCAACGGTTATTATATGCGTGAAATAACCCATCCATGCAGGGAGGTGAAGGGGGCATGGCGCGGCCTGCACAGATGATAAAAAAATACGCGGCGGGGGTGGATATAAATGCCGCGGATATCCTATGGGCCCTGCTGTGCGCCCTGCTCTCCTCCTGCGGCACCGGAAGCTTTGCGCCTCTTGGCCCTGCGGCCATATGCGCGGGAATGCTCACAGGTATGGGAAGTCGGGCATTCCTGGGGGCGGTAATAGGCAGCGCTGCCGCATACCGCTGGGCGGGACTTGCCCACAGTCTGGTGTTTGCCGCACTTTGCCTCATATGGGGCGGGCCCATGAAAAAAAGGCGCAGGGACAAGCCGGTGCTGCTCATATCCGCAGGCGTGCTCATAGCGCCGATATTTTATATAGATTCACTTGACGCCGCCATGACGGGATTGGGACAGCTGTCCGCAAGCCTTTTCTTTTCCGCGGTGTTTTACAGGGCGGCGGTGGCCTTGAATCGGGCCCACTTGGGAAGGGGCATAGGCGAGCGGGACATGACTGCGCTGTTCCTTACGGCGGGGGCCTGCTGTGCCGCGGCGGCGCCATACTGCATGCGGGGCGTCAGCCTGGGCGGCATATTGGCGGCGTTTACTGCCCTCATACTGAGCGGCAGCGTTGGCATATACGCCGTAGCGTGCGCTGCGGTAGCGGGAGCCGGAGCTGCAATAGGCGGGGGAAGCGTGGCCTTCGCGGGGGCGGTGGTCATAGGGGCGCTCAGCGCCTCGGCATTGCGCAAGGGCAAAAAGATGGGCGTGTGCTGCGGCTTCTTAGGCGTGTGCCTGGTGTGCGCATATTTTGGCGACTGCGAGCTGACCCATGGCGTCGAAGCGACAATAGCCGCCATACTGTATGTTATGATACCAAATAAAAAGCTCAAGCAGTTAGCCGATTTATTCGAAATGCAGGAGCAGGAGGCGGAAAGGCGGCTGGACAGCCTTAAAAGCCGGGTGAAGGAGACGGCGGAGGTATTGGACAGGGTGTCCAGTCTGTTTGAGGCCAGCCCGGAAAGCGAGCTGGAGCTGTTTGCGGGAAGGCAGCTCCGCTGCATGAGCGAGGCAATGGTCAACATACCGGATGAGGGTGAGCGGCGGTATACGCTGTTCTGCGGAACTGCCGTAAGGCCCAAGCAGGGTGTACGGGAGGCGGGGGACAGCATAGCCATCCGCGATACCGGCAAGGGGAAGCTGGTAATACTATCGGACGGCATGGGCAGCGGCCCGGTAGCCCGCCGTGAAAGCCAGACGGCTGCCGGGCTTGCGGGGGACCTGATGAGCATAGGGGTGAATGAGCTGGACGCGCTGGACTGCGTGAACAGGCTGCTGATGTACAAGAGCGAATACGACATGTACGCAACCATAGATGCCTTCACCTTTGACTGCGAGAGCGGCATGGGGCGGTTTTTGAAGCTGGGCGCGCCGCCCAGCTATATACTTCGCCGGGGCGAGGTGATAGAGCTAAGGGCGGAGACGCTGCCCATAGGCATAATAAAGGGGGCTGCGCCCGCCAGGCAGGAGCTGGAACTGTCTGAAGGGGACAGGATAATAATGGCTACCGACGGCGTGACGGACGCCCTCGGGGAATCCATGGCGGAGCGTATCGCGGCGCTTTACGAATGTAAAGATCCCGAAAAGATGGCGGAGGAGCTCATAGCGCTTTCGTTAGGGGAAGGGAAAACAAATGACGATATGAGCGTGGCCGTAGCGCTGGTACAAAAGGAAAAAAAGGACAGGAAAACAGACGTGTAGGGCAAAACTGATTTGTTTTGCTGCAATAAGTGTATTAAAAGTGAATTTTCATGGAAAGCTATTTATTTATCAAAAATCAAATGGTATAATTAGCCGCCGGCATGTGAGAAAGGGCGGGTGATTTTCGTGAAGAATCTTTGCGTTTTCGGTGCTTCCTGCTCAAATATAGACAGTGAGTTTCTTAACGCGGCCTATACGCTGGGTCAGGTGATGGCACAGCGGGGCATAGGCCTTGTTTTTGGCGGCGGCAATACCGGCCTTATGGGCGCGGCTGCCCGCGGCGTACATGACGGTGGCGGCAGGATAATCGGCGTAATACCGGAAAAGCTGAACAGGCCCGGAGTTGCGTACCCATTCTGCGGCCAGCTGATATTAACGCCGGATATGCATACACGAAAGGCCAGGATGGAGGAACTGAGCGACGGTTTTATAGCCCTTCCGGGCGGATACGGCACGCTGGAGGAGCTCATGGAGGTGCTGACGCTGAACCAGCTTGGCTATATAACCGCGCCTGTGGTAATATTGAATACAAAGGGATACTATTCGGACCTCATTGCGCAGCTGAGGGAATGCGTGAATGAGGGCTTTACGGCGGCTCCCTGTCTGGATATTTTCTCCGTAGCGGGAACGCCTGAAGAAGCGGTCCAGCTTGCACTTAACAAAGAGCGGCCGGATATACCGGATAAGCTTGCTGACGCCATTCGCTTTGCGGCTGGAGAAACGGGACAATAGATGAAACACAACATAATGGTATGCGTCACAGGGCCCAGGACCTGCGATAAGCTTATCGCCCGGGGCATGGAAAGAAGCGCCGATGCCGAGATACACGTGGTACACTGCGTGGAAACCGGTCGTAATTTTATGGGTACCCCCTTCGAAGGGGATGCGGTGGAGTATCTCTTTACTGCGGCGCAGCTGGCAGGGGCGGAGCTTATACTCCTACGGGCGGACAACGTGGACGACGCGCTGGTGGAATACGCCGAAAAGAACGGAATAGACATGATAATCATGGGATCAAGCCCCGTAAAATTGGACCACGAAACAATAGTGACCCGGCTGCAAAGGCGGCTCCCCAATGTGGAATTTGATATAATAGGGCAGTAATAGTTCACAAATGACCGGAGCGCCGGTCATTTTTTATGATACCATCAGTTGATAAGAGCACACAAGCCCGAAAGGCTTGTTTTGGGGTGCTCCTGCGTTCTCGTCGCTTGTATTACATCCAGTAGTACTGCGCTCCTCGGCCTTGGATCGCCCTCAAAACAAGCTCTTTAGGGTCTTTGAGTTTTAGAAGCCAAAGAGTATGGCAGAACAAGGAGGACGAGTGCAGAAATACTGGTTGTATTTCAAATGAGGACGACGCAGTTATGCCGTGCTGTTTGGCTCCTGAAACCTTGTGTGTCCTTGTCAACTGATGGTATAATAAAATTAAAGCAATATGGCAAAATAGATTTAAAGCGCAAAGGAGACAAATATATGGCGGCTGAGCTCAAGGCACGTAAGGATATGGACAAAAGGTATATGTGGGATCTTACACAGATATACAAGACCAACGAGGACTGGGAAGCGGCCTTTGAGGAGCTTCAGGCGAGCATACCCGATGTGGGGAAATACTCCGGCACGATGGGCACGCCGGAGGGCGCAAGGGCTGCGCTGGACGGCTTTTACGACTTGGTTTACAAGTCCATGCTCATGTATCTTTATGCGGAACTCAACAAGTCGGGTGACAACGGCGACCCGGAGTACCAGGCCATGAACGAGCGGGCCATGATGCTGCTGGTGCAGCTGAACACGGCCGCAAGCTACATAACCCCCGAGCTTGCTACGCTCCCCACAGAGACCCTGCAGGCCTACCTTCATGCTCCGGAGCTGGAGCTGTACCGCCACCAAATAGCGGATATAATCCGCGTGCGCAAGCATGTGCTCTCCCCTGAACAGGAAAAGATGCTCTCCATGCTGGCGGATGCGGCTCAGACCCCGGACAACAGCTTTACCATGCTGGAGAGCGTGGATATGACCTTTCCCACCATAAGGGACGAAAATGGCGAGGAAGTGCAGCTCACCCACGGCAGCTTCGGCGTGTACCGCGAGAGCGCCGACCGCCGGGTGCGCAGGGAAGCCTTTGAAAAATACTTCGGGGAATTCAAGAAGTACATAAACACCTTTGCGGCCATGTACGGCGGCAGCGTGAAGTTCGACAATTACTTCGCTGACGTAAGGGGCCACGAGAGCGCCCTTTCCGCCGAGCTTTACGGCAACGACGTGCCGGTGGCGGTGTATGACAGCCTTATTGAGGCGGTGCATGAGGCGCTGCCCGCCATGGGCAGGTATATCGCCCTCCGCAAGAAGGCGCTGGGCCTTGAGGAGCTGCATATGTACGACCTTTACAATCCTATGGTAGAGGACGCGGGCATGAAGTTCACCTTCGAGGAAGCAAAGGACATAGTAAAGAAGGCCCTTGCCCCTCTGGGCGAGGAATACGGCGGGCTTCTTGACAGGGCCTTCAGCGAGGGCTGGATAGACGTATACGAGAACAAGGGAAAGACCACCGGCGCATTCTCCTGCGGCGTTTACGGCGTACACCCCTATGTGCTGCTCAACTTCACCAACGAGCTGGACGACGTGTTCACCCTTGCCCATGAGCTGGGCCATGCCATGCACTCATATAAGTCCGACCATGCCCAGGCTTTCGCCAACCACGATTATTCCATAATGGCGGCGGAGGTGGCCTCCACCGTAAACGAAGTGCTGCTGCTGAAGTACCTCATATCCAACGAGACCGACAAGAAGCGCAGGGCGTACCTGCTGAACCACTTTATTGAGGGCTTCCGCACCACCCTTTTCCGCCAGACCCTGTTCGCGGAATTCGAGAAGGAGACTCATGCCATGGCCCAGTCCGGCCAGCCCCTGACTGCCGACAGCATGAACGCACTTTACAGGCGGCTCAACGAGCTGTACTATGCCGGCGCGGTGGTTGATGATCTTCAGGATATCGAGTGGGCCCGCATACCCCATTTTTACAACGCCTTCTACGTATATCAGTACGCCACGGGTTATTCTGCTGCGGTGGCCATCGCCGACAGGATACTCGCCACCGGCGACGCCTCGGATTACCTCCGCTTCCTGACCACGGGCGGCAGCGACTACCCCATAAAGGAGCTGCGCATAGCAGGCGTCGATCTGGAGAAGCCCGAGGTAGTAAGCAATGCGCTGAAGGAGTTCGGCAACAGCGTGGACGAGCTGGAAAAGCTGCTGGGCCAGCTCAAATAATACAAACCAACGTATAATTATAAAGGAGATATATACATGACATACGATGTTGATCTTAATGAAATGAAAGCGTACATACTCAATAAGTTCAAGAACGAGGGCGATTTCGATTTTCTCAAGGAAGGCCTTATGGAGGAACTGGTGGACGAGATGATGTCCGTGGATCAGGCCTATCTGGCCAAGCTTTCGGAGGACGACGACTACGAGGACGACGACGTATACGAGATGCTCATTGCCGCCCTTCAAAATAAATACCCAAACTACAAGATGTATGCCATGCGCCTTGCCGAGGACTATCTGGACTTCTCCGAGGAATACCTCGTCAGCGTGGATGCGATAGAGTGGGAATAAATATTTAGTGCTTTCTGAATCCTGAAAAGCGTTGGTAATACAGCGTTTTTCAGGATTTTTCTTTTTTGACGAGAAAGACCCCACCATCTTCATCCGCACCCACAACACCGACCTCAAAAACAGGCTGACCGCCCCATACAGAGAGGAACGCCGCAGGGCGGCAAGCGAAGCGGCGAAAAACGAATAAAAGGGTTTCAGGGCTTCGTTGATTGTTGCGTTGGCAGCTCCACCGCAATGGTAGTGCCCTTGTCCGAGCTTTTTTCCACCCAAACGGAGCCGCAGTGGAGATCGGCGATCTCCCATACCAGTGAGAGTCCCAGTCCCGCACCGCCGTACTCGCGGCTGCGGGACTTGTCTACCCGGAAGAAGGGCTGGAAGATACTGCGCTGATACACCTCCGGGATGCCACAGCCGGTGTCGGAGACGCGAATCAGGAGCTTTTCCAACTCCTGAGTGACAGAAACCCGTACCGAGCCGCCCGGCCGGTTGTACTTGACAGCATTCTCCGTCAGGTTGAAGATCAGCCGGTAGATCAGTGCATCGCTGCCGGTCATAATGCCGTCGCCCTCCGCCGTCAGCGTGACGCCGAGCTTATCTGAGAGCGGCGCAAGATCTGTGAAGATCTCCTCGATCATGGGAGCGAGCTGGATCCGCTCGTTCCGCGCCACCTGCCGCAGATTGCTCATCTCCAGCAGTGTCCTGGTCATCTGTATCAGCCGTTCCGTCTGCTCACGCAAAAGCGTGAGGAACTCCGCCGTCTCCGGTCGCACATCAGGATGCTCCGCGGAAAACAGCTCCAACTGCGCCTGCATTAGTGCCAGTGGCGTGCGCAGCTCGTGGGCGGCGTTGCCGGTGAACTGCCGCTGGGCGGAAAAGGCGTTGTTCAGCCGCTCCAGCATCTGGTTGAACGAGCGGCTCAGCTGCCGGAACTCCGAAATAGCATCTTCATCGATCCTCATATCGGCAAGATTGTTCAGCTGCACCTGCTCCACCTGCGAGGCAAAGCTGCGAAGGGGCTTGAGGGCGCGTCCGCTGACAAAATAGGCGAGGATGCCGCTGAGCAGCGTTACCGCCGCCGTGATGTACCAGTTGGTGGTGCGGAAGCGCCCCTGCGCCCCATCGACGACGATGGTCAGCTCCTCGTTGGGCGCTATCAGCTGCGGGTCAAAGCTCGCCGCTCCGCCATCATTCAGGATCACCGTGCCGCCGCCCTGTAAGCTGTCCGCAATGGTGTCCATATAGTACACACCGGAGGAGCACAGCAGCAAATTCATGGCCACGCAGGTGATGCCGATGAGCAGGACGGACATCAGCGTGATGCGCCACTGCAGGGAAAGACGCTTCATACTTCCTCGCCTCCCATCAGATAGCCCTCGCCGATGCGGTTGCGGATGGGGTCATAGCCCAGCACGGCGCGGAGCTTTTTGCGCAGGGCGGAGATGTGGACGCGAATGGAATTGCTGAAGCTGTCCACGCTGTTGTCCCAAACGTGATCCATCAGCTCCTCCTGACTCACGGGCCGCCCCTGATGCACCATCAGGTATTCCAGGATTCCCGTTTCCTTCCGGGTGAGCGTCAGCGTCTGCCCGTTGACGGCGGCGGTGCGGGAGCGGGTGTCAAAGGTCAGGTCTCCGCAGCTTAGCAGCACATCCTGCTGGGTGAACTGCCGCAATGTCAGGCTGCGGATGCGGGCCTCCAGCTCCGCCAAGTGGAAGGGCTTCGCCAGATAGTCGTTCGCCCCGGCATCCAGCCCCTGCACCTTGTCCTCCACTTCGCTGCGGGCGGAGAGGATCAGCACCCGCGTCTCCCGGTCGGTCTGCCGCAGGGTGCGCAGCACCGTCATGCCGTCCTTTTTCGGCAGATTCAGATCAAGAAGCACCAGATCGTAGCGCTCCACGCCCAGAAGCGCCAGCGCCTTTTCCCCATCATAGCAGTAGTCCACGCTGTAGGCCAGCCGCCGCAGGCTGCGGACGATGGTCTCGCACAGGGCGCGTTCGTCTTCAATTACTTAAAGGTGCATGAGAGCCCTCCTTTTTATTTCTCCGTTTTTGTGTTGTTTTGATTATAGCAAAAATAGATAAGGTTTGCGTTAAGTTTTCGTTCTTAACAGAGACTT